>ENA-OQNO01000398-OQNO01000398.1-human-gut-metagenome-genome-assembly--contig:-NODE-398-length-43472-cov-5.578867_pt1 | contig 43472 bp, 42 predicted proteins | sample MGYA00242629_ERZ504880 | MGnify/ENA primary metagenome ERZ504880 (study PRJEB26092, sample SAMD00036377) | human gut metagenome | host: Homo sapiens | study: EMG produced TPA metagenomics assembly of... | reverse complement strand
ACGCTAATCCTTGGAAGTACCCGAAAAAATTTTTAATTTTGGTCGGGTTTAGTTCAGTGCGCTTCAAAAATTAACTACCTTTAAAAATCTTTTGAAAAATTATCTTGACTTATTACCACTAGACTTTATTAGTGTATTCTATATTATCAATCATCTATAGTTTTTATTAAAATGTCAAATATTTCGCTACAAAATAATACACTATATTTTTTGAAAATGAAAGTTTTTGGGATTTTCTCCCAATTAACCTTAAATATACTTAAGCTTTTTTACCTTTTTCTTTGGTATTATGTTTTCCGTGTCGTGTTTCTTCTATTATAATAGAAGATAACTTCGGTTCTTTTTCAAAACAAAAAAGAAAATTTATTTTTTACCAAAGCGTCTATTCGGGGAACTATTTTTCCATTTGCCAAGAAAGAGCCAAATTTTTATTGGATTTTGCCAGTCACTAAAAATCCGACTCGGTTAGTTTACTACTTCAATGTCACATGAATAATAAAAAATCTTACCTCAAAACGAGATAAGATTTTAACATACGCTCTTTGACCATTAACTCTTCCAAAGTGATTTTGAAAAAAGTAAAAGAATCGGGAAAATTTCCAGTCTGCCTGCCAGCATCGCAAAGGAAAGCGTCCACTTAGAAAAATCTGATAAAAAGCCAAAGTTTCCCGTTGGACCTACTGCCTTAAATCCAGGACCAACATTATTGATACAGGTTGCAACAGCAGAAAAGGTTGTTTGAAAATCAAGATTTTCCAAAGACAAAATAAGCAATGACGCTGCAAACACCAATAGATAGAGAACTAAATAAGAATAAACATTACTAATCGTTTTAGGCGCGATCGCCTCTCCTTCAAAATTCAAAGTCGTTACACTACGAGAATGGATCATTTTTTTCAACTCTTGGATAGCCTGTTTTGATAGCATAATGATCCGAGAAACCTTGATTCCACCACCGGTTGAGCCCGCACAAGCACCAATAAACATTAATAACAGCAAGATCGTTTGAGAAAACATTGGCCACTTGTCATAATTGGTTGTGGTAAAGCCTGTTGTGGTGATGATTGAAGCCACTTGAAACACCGCATAACGAAATGCTTTCAAATAAGACGGATACTGTGAAGCAATGTTGAGCGTAATCAAAAGAGTCGAACCTGCAATAATCGCTAAATAGCCTCGCAATTCTTCACTCTTCAGAACCGGAGCAATTTTTCCGATCAAAAAGAAATAAATCAGATTAAAATTGATTCCAAATAGAATCATGAAGACCGTAATAACGCCATCAATATACGCACTATTGTAAACTGCGATCCCTTCGTTAGACATGGAGAAGCCACCTGTTCCAGCAGTCGCAAACGAATTTAAAATACTGTCAAAAACTGGCATACCTCCCAGAATCAGCAAAATAATCTGCACTAAGGTCAACGCAGCATAGATCACATAAAGAATTCGTGCAGTCACTCGAACCTTAGAAACCAATTTACCAATAACAGGACCAGGCATCTCAGCTTTTAAGATGTGCATTGTGCGTCCAGAGGCCAGCGGAATGAAGGCGACAGTGAACACTAATATTCCCATACCACCAACCCAATGAGTAAAGCTTCGCCAGAATAGACTTGCATGGCTTAAGCCATCTAAATTAGATAAAATGGATGAGCCTGTCGTGGTAAAACCAGAAACAGTTTCAAAAAAAGCATCCGTAAAAGAAGGGATCTCTCCAGTAAGCATAAAAGGAAGGGCGCCAAAAACCGATAAAAGAACCCAGCTGACTCCAACAATGAAGAACCCTTCTCTAGCATAAATATTACGATTTTTCGGAAGCTTTCGACTCATTAATAACCCAACCAAGAAAACAAATACCGCTACGATCGCATAGGAAAGGCCGATGTGCTCTTGGTAGATGAAGGAGACTACTAACGGAAGAAGCAACAGAACCGCTTCGACCTTTAATAATTTTCCCAATGTGAATAGAACCATTTTTTTATTCATTATGATTCACCATTATTTCCTTACCAGATCATTTAAATTACAAATTTTCCGATTAGTTGTTATGACGACTAGATGATCCTTCAAGCGAATCTGGGTATCCCCCTTTGGAATCACAAAACCTCGTTCTCTTGAGATCGCCGCAATCAACGTATTATTTTTCAAATTAACCTCAGAAACTTTTTTATTTAAGAAGCAGGTTTGCGGTGTCACTACGAATTCCATCGCTTCCACCTCGTCATTGACTAAGCGATGAAGCGTTCTTACACCGCCGTCCTCGTCTTTATTGTTCTTTGCGCGTACAAAACGCAGAATATGTCCCGCGATAATATTCTTCGGCGAAATGATACTATCAATGTCTAATTGATCTAAGACGTCCATAAAATTCGTCCGAGTAACTTTTGCGACCGTTTTTTTGGCTTTCATTTGTTTGCCATATAAAGAAATCACGATGTTTTCTTCATCTAAACCAGTTAGAGCGACAAAAGCATCCACATTTTCGATTCCTTCTTCGATCAACACTTCCTCATCGCTGCCATCAGATTCGATGATCGTCACATCTGGGAGTTTTCTCGAAAGCTCTAAACAACGCTTCGGATTATTTTCAATAATTTTTACTTCGATTCCCTGCTCTACAAGTTGGCGCGACAAATAAAAGGCGATTCTTCCACCGCCGACGATAATCACTCGTTTTGTTTTTTGCTCAAATAAATTAATATCATGACAAAACCGAACTAAATCGCGATGTTGTCCCATCACATGGATGCGATCTCCTTGTTCAAGGACTGTATTGCCATCAGGAATGATCAGCACGTCTTTTCTGCGAACTGCGCAAATCAATACATTGGTTTTAGAAATCTTATACAAACGATTTAACGGCACATTGATCAATTTCGCATTTTCCCGTAAGCGGAACTCTGCCATCTCGATCTTACCGCCAACAAAGGTATCCACTTTAAACGCCGAAGGAAACAACAATATCCGACGAATTTCATTAGCAGCTTCCAGTTCTGGATTAATGATCATAGAAATCCCAAGCTGATCCCGCATAAAGGACCGCTGTTTTAAATAATCAGGGTTTCGAACACGAGCAATCGAATTTTTAGCCCCCATTTTTTTCGCCATTAAGCAAGCTAAAATGTTTAGCTCATCCGATTCTGTCACTGCAATAATGATGTCTGTATCATTAACGCCAGCCTCCAATAAAATATCATAAGAAGCTCCATTGCCTACAACGCCTAATACATCGTACTGATTGACGATTGCCTCGACCTTTTCAGCATGTAAATCAATGACAACTACATCATAATCATAGTCTTCATCAGATAAATGCTGAGTCAGCGCTTTGCCGACTTTTCCAGCACCCAAAACAATAATTTTCATTCTATCCTCCAGCTAAAAATTGATATTCTTATCCTCCATTCTAGCCTTTTCTACATAGGAAAACAACGGACTTTGCAAAAAGGATTTTTCCATAATTATTCAAAATAAAGCGATTTTTTGGTTTGTTCAAGAAAAAAACAAAACTATTATAAAATCCACACCATTTAAGGGAAAAAGTAAACAAAAATTTGCAAAAGGATACTTGTTTTTTCGACGAGCCTCTCCATCTGAATATAAAATAAAAAAGCACTCTAAGCAGAAATTACTACTTAAAATACTCTTTGCACATTAATCTACGCTATATTATCGCTGTGAGAAATGTAATGGCACCTAAAAAGATACCTGGTATATTCGCAACAATAATTGGATAATCTTTTTTCTTCTGCATCGTAGCATAGATGACCCAAAAGATACAGTTAATCATCGCTACTAAGGGTTGTATTGGATTACCTTTATTTCCATCTAAATTATTCATAATCTGTGGGGTATATGAAACATACATCATCACCGATAGAAACGAAGCGATCCTTCCAAAAATCAGTACTGTTCGATCCTTCTTATTCAATAAACACACCTCAAAACTTTTTTCATTAGTAAAATACTAACCCAAATAAAAAAAGAAGCGAAAAAAAAGCCCTAACCATGTAATCAGGATTAGGACTTCAATACTCGATTAAGCTTCTTGAGCGACTGGGTATACAGACACTTGTTTTTTGTCGCGACCTTTACGTTCAAAACGTACCACGCCGTCAACTTTAGCAAACAATGTGTCATCGCCACCGATACCTACGTTTACACCAGGGAAAATTTTAGTACCACGTTGGCGATAAAGAATTGATCCACCAGTAACAGTTTGACCGTCAGCACGTTTAGCACCTAAACGTTTTGATTCTGAGTCACGTCCGTTAGAAGTTGACCCGCCACCTTTTTTGTGGGCGAATAATTGTAAGTTCATATTCAATAACATGAGCTGCACCTCCTATGATTTAGATTCTGTTTGGATCTCAATGAAATCCAAATATTCAGTTTCGATTGATTGCAAGCCTAATAATAAATGCTCCAGCAAAATTTGCGAGATATTCATCTGCTCTTGTGTCATGGAATCATCTTCCTTCAACGCTACATGAAGATAACCACCTTCAGCATCGTTGGTTTCGATATTCGGAGTGACACCTGCTAATGCATCCAAGCTATTTACTGTGCTGATGGCTAATGCGGAAACAGCGGAACAAACGATATCGCTACCGTAAGGACCGGCTTCAGCATGACCAGTCAAAGTAAATTCGCTGATTAGTCCTGCTTGATTTCGAGTGAATGTACCTTTGATCAACTTAGGCACCTTCTTTTTTATGCTTTGATTGAGTCAATGACAACTTTAGTGTAAGGTTGGCGATGACCTTGTTTACGGTGTGAATGTTTTTTAGGTTTGTATTTGAAAGTAACGACTTTCTTTTGTTTGCCGTGTTTTTCAACAGTTCCTTCAACAGTTGCACCTTCAACGATAGGAGCTCCTACTTTCGTAGATTCGCCGCCTACTAAAACTACTTGGTCGAAGACAACTTTTTCGCCAGCTTCAACGTCTAATTTTTCAATGTAGACTGCTTGACCTTCTTCAACTTTGATTTGTTTACCGCCAGTTTTGATGATTGCGTACATGCTTGTGGCACCTCCTTATAATAAATACTTAGACTCGCCATCCCAAGTGACCGAAGTTCTTAATAACTTGTTCTGTGCGGTTGTAGCTGTGAGTTCCACAATTACAACATTCATAGTTTACTAAAAAAGATAGGTCAAGTCAATGATTAATTATTGACGCATGCCTTGGTTTTTTCTACTATTAGGAGGATGACAAAGTGAGGCGAAGTAAATGGACTATCCAAATAGTTTGGTCACGTTCGTTGAAGAACGTTCAAAAGGATTTCAGCTTGAAGGCTTTATCGCCGGACAAGGACCGCTCCACCCGAAGTTGATGTTGGTTGGTGAAGCCCCCGGTCGTAAAGAAGTAGTAAATCACATTCCCTTTTCTGGTGCAGCGGGAAAAGAATTAATCCAAGTGATGGCGTCAATCGGGCTTACTCGAGAAAACACATATATCACCAGCGCAGTTAGAAGTCGTCCCTATAAAGTCGTGCAACGTTTAAACAAACGGACACAAGAAAACGAAATTGTTTATCCCAATCGAACACCAAATAAAAAAGAAATCCTAGCACATGCACCAATTCTGGATTATGAATTGGAAATAATTCAGCCAAAAATCATCGCGACTTTAGGCAATATTGGACTACAGCGCTTACTAGGACCAAAGTGGCAGATCAGCGAACGACACGGGGAAATTTACCATGGTCCTGTGTTAGAGCTGAACCGAGAACAGAATAACTATCAACCAACCAAAAAAGAATATACAGTCATCCCGCTTTTTCATCCGGCAGCGATTTTCTATAATCGTTCACTGAAAGAAAAAATAGCGACCGACTGGTTAAACATCGGAAAACTACTAGAGAAAGAGGAAATATAATGCGCAATGAAATGATGTACCGCCCAATTATTAATGAAGATATCCTGCACTATCTGCGAACAGAACAAAAACAACTGACTGGATCACTAGGCGAATTAGAAGAACTGGCTCATGAAAATGGCGTACCTGTAATCCCACATGAAACGGTAGTCTTCCTGCAATTTTTATTAAAACAAAAACAGCCAAAAAATGTCTTAGAGATTGGTACCGCTATTGGTTTTTCAGCTAGTTTGATGGCGGAAACCCTTGGCGAAGACGCAAAAATAACGACCATCGATCGTTTCCCTGTCATGATCGAAAAAGCAAAGAAAAATTTTGAAAAACTTGGTTTAACTGATCAAGTCACTCTATTAGAAGGAGATGCGGCAGATTTACTCAGCAGTCTAGAAGGTCCTTACGATTTTATTTTCATGGATAGCGCGAAATCAAAATACATCACCTTCTTGCCGGAATGTCTGCGTTTATTATCAGACGATGGGGTGTTGATGGTAGATGATGTTTTCCAAGCAGGCACGGTGCTGCAGCCGATCGAAGAGATTCCACGTAAAAATCGTTCGATCCATCGGCATTTAAATGAATTCTTAGAGGAAATTACTAAATCATCAGAGCTTACTTCCACCCTACTACCTTTAGGTGATGGCGTAGCACTGATTTCTAAAAATAAATAGATGTATGGCGGAAATTTGAATCTTTTTTGAATTTCCGTCTTTTTTACTTGTACCTGAGAAAAATCGGCGTACACTAGGAAACTGAAATGGAGGAATTGCCTATGAAAAACAAAAAAATCGGGAGCATCCTAGCAATTTTAGTCGTATGCATCCTCGGAATACTCCTTTTCGAAGCAAAAGATCATGTACACGCAATAAAGAATGGGGACACCTCTTTAGCGATTCCAGCACCAGTGATTATGGTTCCGGGAACCAATGGGGATGTTGATCGCTTCGATAGTTTGGTTGATTCATTAAAACAAACGGAAAAAGGTGTGGAGGAAGTAAAAATTACGGTAAATAAAGATGATTCTATCACCTCTTCAGGCCATTTTACGAAAGAGACAAAACGGCCCATTATCGCCGTCGCCTTTGAAGATGGTTCAGATCCCTCATTACCGAAACAATCTCGTTGGTTTCAACAGGCTTTAGCGTATGCCGAAAAAAAATATACGTTTAACACTTATGATTACTTAGGCTATTCAAACGGCGGATTGATCATTACCGGTTATTTGGAGAATGAACAAAAAAGCGATGATCCTGCCCTCTATCATTTGATTACACTAGGTACACCTTATAATGATACCTCTTGGGAATACAATGACAACAGCAACTCATTCACCAAACCAAAGGCCAAAAGTGAATTACTGAATTATTATTTGAAAAACAAAAAGAATATTCCTAAAAACATCACCGTTTATAATATTGCCGGTAACGTTGATCATCAGAACACGGACACCACTGTGCCGCTAACGAGCGTCTTGGCTGGCCGTCTGATTTATGGAAATAGTGAAAAATATAAGGAAATAATTGTCGAGGAACAAGCAGATCACGGATCACTCATCGAAAATCCTAAAACATTGAAACTGATCAAGGAATATCTTTTCGAATCAGTAAAATAACGAATTAGGTTGACAAGCAAAGGTAGTTTTTCTATAATAGTTCTTGTTGCAAAACTACTGTCACAGTAGCTCAGCTGGATAGAGCATCCGCCTTCTAAGCGGACGACTGTCCATGCGCCTAAACTACCATTGTTCCAGTAGCTCAGCTGGATAGAGCACTCGCCTTCTAAGCGAGCGGTCGGGGGTTCGAATCCCTCCTGGAACGTTCTAAGTGTTGATACATCAACGTTTTGACAATTTAACGAGGAGTTAGCAAGAGGAAATTTTTGCTACCACTTGTCTCAAAATGATCTGTTAGTTGACCTCGAAATCTGCTAACAGATTTTTTATTTTCTCGAAAAATCATCAAAAAACCTCGTTTCTGCTAACACTTTTGCTAACACTCTTTTTTTCAAATTCCTAAACTTTTAATCCTTCTAAATCCGTTTCACTCACTTCGCCATCCAAAGACAACAATTTTTCTTTAACATCAGCAGGCAATGATTGAATGATACTCATTATTTTAAGATTTTGATCAAGTTCATTTTTTTCAGCAAGATCACTTTCATAAAAAGATTGATTCATTTTTTCTGCATTGTGCCTGCGATCTTCATCAATGATATGAGTATAAACTTCTGTAACCATATCAGCCTTAGAATGTCCTGTATCACCTTGTACACTCTTTATATCGCCATTGGTCATTTTAAGCTTGTAATTCGTGCTTAAATGGCGCAGACTATGGAATTCAACCTTTGGCAAATCAAACTCCGTACAGAGCTTTCTAAGCCGCTTCCCAATTATTTTGTTTTCAACTGGACTGCCATCTTCATGAGAAATGACTAACTTATGATTGTGATACTCTGATCCAAAAAATTTCTTCAATGACTTTTGTTTTTCTTTGTGTTGAACCAACATTTTTGCAACAGTTCTGGGTAACCAAACAGTTCTACGACTAGAATCAGTTTTAGGTGTCATTAAAACTAGGCTAGTTTTATTCTTCTTATTAGAAGGAAACACCTTGATAATATCTTTTTCACGTAATTGCTTGATTGCATTTTTAGATACTCTCGACAGTTGCTTTTCAACAGTTAGCCTAGCAGTTCCATTTTCAATTGATTGTTCATCAATAATAAGGTTACTCCAAGTTAATCCAAGAATTTCTCCAATTCTAAGAGAACAAGCAAAAGCCAAATGCATACACAATCTTAAAAGATCGTCCTCAGTCTTCTCAATAGCTAGTTTGAATGTATCAATTTCCCAAACTCTTCTTTCATATTTAGGAATCTTAGGTAATACGGCCATTTTAGCTGGATTTGTTGAAGTAGGTGGGAGGTATTCCCATGCGATCGCTTGATTAAGCGCAGAACGAATCAAATCATGAATTTTCTTGATATTTGCAGGCTGCAATGTTTTTCCATTCGTAGGTCGATTACCAGTAGCTTCTTCAACATCTAAAAGCTCATGATAGAACTTAGATAATTTTCGAGTTGATAGTTCATCAAGTTTTGTATCCCCGATTAAAGGATCAATATAATTATTGATCAAAGCTTTCTTGTTTCTATACGTTGTAACTGACCAATTAGCTTGTCCATAAATATCAACATATATCCTAATAAAATCGCTTAAAGAAATTCTTTCACTTGTTTCAGTATCAGTATTCTGAGTACCCTCAGCAAATTCTTTTTCATCAGGAACTAGAACTGATCCATGCACTGATTGATAGTATTCGATGAACCTCTTACGTTTGTTCGCTTCTGATTTTGAAGAGAATGAATCCCACTTCTGTTTACGTTTCTTTTCCTCGTTGATATAACTATAAACTACAACTAACTTTTTATTTCTCGGTATGATTGATGCCATTAAAAATCTCTCCTAGATAGATAATTAAGCATCAGCAAAGTTGTTCAACCATTGATCGAAAGATTTTTTTGAAATACGTATAATTTTCCCAATCCTTACATGTCTGAAAAGATTTTCATGAACCAAAGAATATGCAGTTTTATTACTAATGTCCAGAATTTGGGCAATCTCATTAATAGAGTATGTTTCTTTTGTTGCACTATTTTGATTTTCTATTTTAATCCCTCCAATGGCAAATAATAGAATGTAGTAGCATTACCATTATATCAATATTTACAGTGTTAATCAGCAGGTAATCATATCTTTAAATCCCTTCTTAATACAATAAGCAATAAAACAAGGTGAATCATTTTTCTCAGGATATACTCGTTTGTTTCACTTACATACAATTTTTTAAACACTTTTAAACCGCTCTAGGTAAAGCGCATAGGTTTTCACCTCTCCTCAGTCTACGGGAGCCTTGCGGAAGCATCTTGGTTTCTATCATCATCGTTGCATCTTAATTACCTAAATCAAGTCTTGTGTTAGCTAGTATTCGCTCTTTAAAGTCATGGCGTAACTACACAATAGCTCAAATGATAGTTCATGTAATTTAAAAGTATAGTATTCAATTTTCAAGGAACAAGAGGCATTATTTTCGCCTTCACTAAATAAATAGACGAAAGCAAATATTTTGAAACCAAAAGTTTCTAAATATTTGCTTCAATGAATTACTTGTCTAAATATTTTTCTATTTCAAATGTCTGGACTGCAAGAATGAATTGCATTGATAGTTCTTGAAAGCAATCTTGATTCATTATTTTTAATGGATCAATCGAATTTTTTATAAGTAAAGGCTTAAACGATTCATATAGAGCTGTCATTGCATCTTCATCACCAGATTTAGCTTTTTTTATCAATGGAACTAGATTGTTTGTCATTAAATCACTCCGATCAAAGAAATACATGTAACATACTTCTTGGCGGAGACTTGTTCCGTAATTCACAAGTTAAGTGTAATAAATGCTTTTCAGTTTATTCAAAATCTTTCTCTTTTTCTTCGAAATCATTTGACTACTAACCGAAAAATTTTTCCCAATATCCATATCTGATCGTTCATTCAAAAATTTCTCGCGGATTATCTGTTTTTCAAAAAAATCAAGAGAGTTTAATCCTTCAAAAATTAATTCTTGAAATGTTATTTTTTCTTCAATATTTCCATAAAAACAACTCATTGAGTTCCAATCATTTTCAGTCTTTTCTTTCACGCTATCAATGTTCTCAATCAATTCCTGATTTTCGTGAAAAAGAATTTTATTATATTTATGATAAAATGCTTTTGCCTTTCTTTCTATTGCTATAGTAATATAACGAATGAATATATATGTTATCTCCAATTCAGTCATTGGATCCCCTCCCTTCTCGATTCGTAGGTAATTTATATTGCCAGTATCCACGATGAGCTTTTTGAATTGGTAAAGACTGTACATTTTTCATTTTAGGGAGAATGATATTAGTTAAGTTCTTTAGAGATATGGAAAGTTCATATTCACTTGTTAGTTTTTCTAATTTTTTTATATTTTCCAACGAAATAGTGGATCGCTTAAGATTTGAAACAATATTTTTTGAAACTCTATTAAACGAGTTAAAATGTGCTGTCTTATTGTTTCTATAATAATTCTGATATTGAACCTTTTCATTTTCCAATGCGCATAGCCTTACTTCTTTAATTTGAGCAAATCTATCCCCATCTTTCTCAAGTTTCTCCATTCTCATTTTTATATCAAAATATTGTTTGGATAGTTCCCACCTTTCTGATACTATTTCTTGCACTAGTTGATAAAGCACTTTTTTATCTTCATAAATAAACATAAAGAATCCCTCCTACTAAATAAATAGGAGGGGCCTCACTTTTTGAAACCAATATATCCATTTTTTTGAATTTTTTTGTGAATCAAAATTGCATATTGATAATCTTTTCTTCACAGATATTCAATCAGCTTTTCCTTCGGGATTTTACTGAATATTTAATAATTCTAACTTTATTATCAAATAATTCTTTTTCGATTGCTTCTATATTCTTAAAATAGTTTATTATTCTTTCATTTTTAGAGATTCTTTCAAATATCGAAACGGACTTTCTGATCACTCTTACTCCTCATTTCCAATAAAGGAACTACATTTATATATATGATCAAGGATCGCACAACAACGTTGAGGCACAATTATTAATAAGCTAATTCATTATTTTAGATTTCTTTCTTTGCTAATGCTAGACAGCCAATGACTCCTGCATTGTTTTTCAGAGAAGGGGTTACAATATAATTTTTCATTTCTGGAGTTCTTACATAGTCCTTCATTAAAGAATGAAAGGCTACTCGAACTCGTTCTACCATGTGAGATTGCTGCATCACACCACCACCTAATATGATGACATCCGGAGAGAGTATCAGTGTAGTATTATAGACGCATTGGGCAATGTAAAAAGCCTCGCTTTCCCAAACAGCATCAGTCTCAGAAATATCCTGCCCTTTTCGACCTGTTCTTACTTCAATTGCTGGACCAGCCGCCATTCCTTCTAAACAATTTTTGTGAAATGGACAATTTCCTTGGAAAGAATCTTCATCGTGTGGAACTACAAGCATATGGCCCATTTCAGGATGACTAAAACCCTCGATGAATTCTCCTTTTTGAATTGCTCCCCCACCAATACCAGTTCCAATAGTGTAATACACAACACTATTTTTCCCTCGCCCTTCTCCGCAAATATATTCCCCATATGCTGCAGCATTTACGTCTGTAGTCCAAGCTACGGGAACATCAAAGTGTTTCTTCAAACTCCCTACAAAATCAAAATCTTGCCAACCTGATTTGGGAGTAGAGGTGATATAGCCATAGGTCGACGAATCTTGTTGAACATCAATTGGTCCAAAAGAGCCAACACCTATACTCTCAAGTTCTGTTTGATAATCATTAAAAAAAGCGATTACTAGATTCATCGTTTCTTCAGGAGTAGTTGTAGGAAAACTAGCTCGTTTTTCAATGTTTAGATTTTTATCTCCAATAGCACAAACAAACTTTGTACCACCTGCTTCAATTGCACCAAAAACCATATTTTTATCCCTCCATTTTGAGTGAATAATTTTCTAGTTGCTCTATGACTAATAAATCTTCTGATTTGATAACAAATAGTTCATCGCTATTTGTTGGATATACTCGGTTTGTAACGACATATTCCCCTTCATTAATAAATAGTTCTAGCGCATTTGTATCCAGAATCAGACGAACAAGAAGCTTTCCATCATTCACACTTAATGGAGCGACAGAATTATCTTTGTTCCCCACTCCTGAAAGCTCTCTATCTACCAAAACCGTCATCTGCTTCAAGTCAAAATGAATCCTTGTTTTTTCTTTCATGTCTTTTGAACATTTTACAAAAATGTCAAAGGCTTCTGCCTTAGATTTTTCCATATCGATGGTAAGTAATACGTCCGAAGCGCTCGTTAGTGAAGTATTGAAACTTGATTTAGAATCTATTTGAAGATCTTCCACAAGCTCTGAATCTACACGATAATCGTTCAATTCTACGATTGGGTATTGGTAAAGTTTGTTCTTCTTAATTGTTAACTCCCGTGCAATTGTCATCGCTCCGGCCCAACCATCATTCTTTTCAGGCATTTCAGCAAACCAGATGTTCATCCAAGCAATCATTATCCTTCTGTTTTTTCCATCAGTAAATGTTTGTGGTGCATAAAAATCCTTGCCATAGTCTAAAGTGAAGAAGTCTTTTTGTTCAAATTTACATGTATAGTAGTTAAAATTTCCCAATAAGTAATACGGACTACTGTTTTTAGTTCCAAACATCGGAGATATAATCAAAATATCTTGTTCATCAAGTGTAAATAGATCTGGGCACTCCCACATATCTCCTTGCTGTCCGTTACTTTCAGTCGCGATGCCTCGATACTTCCAATCCTTCAAATCTAGGGAGCTATAGATTGCAGCCTTTCCTTTTCCATCCTTCTTTGTCCCTATGATGGCATAATACATCTCATCCTTTTTCCATATCTTAGGATCGCGAAAATCTTCGGTCGCTTCGTTTGGAAATGTAGGGATTGCTGGGTTATTTGAAGATTTTGAAAAACTTCTTCCATCTTTCGAAAAAGCAATATTCTGCGTCTGACGCGGCGTTCTACCATCAACATTTCCTGTATACATTAAGACTAGTTGATCCTCTACCGAAATCGCACTACCTGAAAAACAACCATGTCCTTGTTCAACACTGGAATAGTCGTATTCTTCTGATGGAGCAAGAGCAACAGGAAGATATTCCCATTTAATTCCATCGCTACTTTTAGAATGTCCCCAATGCATCGGTCCCCACTCAACATCATAAGGATAAAATTGGAAAAACAAATGATATTCACCTTGATGGAAAACTAAACCATTAGGATCATTCATCCAACCTAGCGGTGTCATAAAGTGCATTTTCAATCTAGATTTTTTTCCCTGTACACTTGCCCCGTTCTCTTTAATATAGTCATTTGCTTTTTTTAACTCATTTTCATGATTTAATGTTTTTTCGTTTTTCATCCTGTCATCCTTTCGTTGTGTTTCTAAAAAAGTTTGATAGCTACAAAATAGCAACTATCAAACTTTTATTATTTATAGTGTATTTTTTACCCGTTGAATATCCTCTAAATTCTCCTTCATCGCATGATGAGTCTTTTTATATTTTAACTTCATTTGTTTTTCTTTTTCCGAACGATAATAGTCTTCTCGCGCTTTTGCATCGGCAAAGGCTTGTTCTTGTTCAACTGTTAATGCTGGAGTCTCTTTCTGTACTGGTTTTGATAATGTTGCGACAATCGGAAGTCGCTCTTCTACTGGTAAAATATTTAGTGTTGGTGATGGAATAGTTTGATACCAATAGGCTGTAGAAGACCAGTCATCTGATAAATGATTTGCATGACCATGTTCAATAGTTACTTTTATTTTTTCTGAAAAATGGATTGGATCAGCAATATGGAATCTATAGGCAACAGTATAGCCAGGCATATCTCCTTCATGAATAATCGTTCCATTATATAGAAAATGATTCTTCTGCATTCCCCAAGCAAAACTAAAATAATCTTCTGTACCTGTTCCATTAATACTTGGCATTTCCTCCCCATCAATAAAAATCATGTCATCACCTTCACCCCACCAGCTACCTTGGAAATGGTTGACTGATAAGTTACACCCTACATAATGACCTTTTCCTTCGGTTTCCAATAAAACATAATTATCTTCACCAGATAAATTACTAATGCCCTGAACGTCAGGACTATTGGTTTGCAGCCCATTTCCCCAGCCATTATTCGGATTATTTCTTTTCCAATTAGCATGAAAATAAACTGTCTCTTCTGGAAGTTCTTCTTTATACAACTCATAATCAACATAAAAATACAAAGCAAATGGCAATTCATTTTCATTAATAATTTCGATTTTCGCTTTTTTATTAAATGGCATAGGGAAAAAGCAATTCAAAGCACATGGAGCTCCAAACTTTCCAGCCTCTTCAGGTTTTACCGATACATTAAAAGGCATGGATTCAAAATTACCTGGCAATGAATGTCCTACACAGAAGAAATCACCTAATGGTGCTAAAACACTTGGAGTATCTTGATCATCCCAAGTAATTTTGATCAAAGCTTTTCGATAGTAAAACGGGTCTTGTTCCTCCCATGTAATCCCTAAAGCATTATGGATCTCATTTGCCGGAGCAACATTGCTTCCTAAAACAGGATCAACAATACTTGGGCCCATAATTTTTCTACAAAAAGAGGTCATCCAAATGTGAGTAATACATCCTGGACCATCGATTTCCCCTAATGTAATAGATTCACCTGGAGGAATCATCCAATAGTCTTGATTTTTTCCACTGTGATCGTAACTAGAGACTCTTGCAGATCGTGCCTCCGCTGTTTTTGTTAAAGCTTGCATGTTTCCATTTGAATAATTGTTCATCATAAATTCCTCTCTTAGTTTAAAATTTTTATCCTTTAACTGCTCCAGCAGTCATTCCTTTGATAATTTTCTTCTGGAAAATTGCGTAGAAAGTCAATTGTGGGATAATTAGTAAAATACTTGCTGCGACAATTCCACCATAATCGATATTGTATCGTCCTTTAAATTCTGAAATTGCCAATGGAATAGTCATTTTTGAGCTATCACTAATTAAAGTTGCTGCAAATGGATATTCATTCCAAATGTATAGAATATTAAAAATAAAGATAGTTACAACTACTGGTTTAACTACTGGAAAGACAACTTTCCAACATAATTCAAATAAATTACAGCCATCCAGCAATGCGGCTTCTTCCAACTCACTTGGAAACTCCTTCAAAAAACCAGTGAATAATAACGTATTAAACCCGATTGATGTTGCGATATAAGGTAAAATCAAAGATAGATACGTATTTTCAATCCCAGCAGCTATCGTCAACCGATAAACCGGAAACAATAGAATAAATGGCGGAATTGCTTGCCCACTTATGAATAACAGGTATAAGGCTTGACTGATCTTTTTTTTCTTAAAGACAAATCTGCTTAAAGCAAATGAACTCATGTACGTGATGATCATTTCAAAAAAGATCGCTACAACGGCAATAATAAATGTATTCTTATAAATCAACTTGAAATCTAAGATTTCAAATGCCCGATTAAAATTCGATAAATCTAATGATTTAGGTAGTGAAAGGGTGTCTGTTAAAATGGCTGAACTGTCCTTAAATGAAAGTAATATCATCCAAAGAAATGGAACCATAATAATTAATGTAATCAAATAAGTAATACCACTTAAAAAAATATTTTTATCTTTCTTGGTATCCATTAGTTACTATTCAACTCCTTTTCTCTAAATTTCTTTACTATTGTAAATACTCCAAAAATCATTCCGGCACACGTAAATGTAACTATTAATGTCATGACTGCAATAGACATACCATATCCATATTCGCCTGATGTAAATGTCATTCCGTACATATAGGTGACGAGGACCTCAGATAAATGATTGGGGCCACCATTGGTCAGCTGTAGGACCGTCTCGAATATCTTGAAAACCAAGGTAATGACCAAGATCAAATTCATCTTGAATGTCTCATTTAGCATGGGAATTGTAATGTTAACTACTTTCTGAAAACCTGTTGCACCATCAATATTTGCTGCCTCATATAGTTCCTCGGGTATTAAGGTCAAACCAGCTAAAAAGATTGTTGCTATATAACCCAATGACTGCCAACTTTGAACGATTGCAACTGAAAATGGCGTCAGTTTGTCTCCTCCAATCCATTCTAATGCAAGACTGGACAAACCAGCTTTGTCTAATAGAACGTTGATAAGCCCAATTTTCGGATCTAAAATGAAGACCCAGATCAACCCGACCATGATAGGTGCTACGATCGATGGTGCATAGTTGATTGCCCGGACAAGTGTTAGCCCTTTCATATTCCGATTCATTAGCAGGGATAACAGAAAGGCTCCCGGAATTAAAATCAAAATGGTGACTAGCAAGACAATGATTGTATTTTTTAAGGCAATAATGAAAATTGGGTCTTTAAATAATCTCAGATAATTTGAAATACCAACGAACTGAGGCTGCCCTATACCTGAAAATTTTGTAAAACTATAATATGCAGCAATAAATATAGGCGCAATAATATAAACTAAGTAAAGCAACAATGTAGGCAGTATCAGAATGACTTTATTACGGGTTGAACTATACCATTTCATAACAAATCACCTCTATACTTTATTTTGTATCGTCTATTCTATTCTGTACAACCTTTGCTGCTTCTTCAGGAGTATAGTTACCAACAATAACACCGTAAATACTGTCATACATTGCATTTCCAATTGATTCAGATACAACTAAATCGGGTTGATTTTCTTGGCTTGTCCATTTAGAATCCTTCATATTATTGATAATGTCTACAAATACAGGAGATTCCTTTTCATCTACTTCGACAGAGATGTTAGTCATTGGAGGAATTTTATTATCAACCATAATTTGAATACCTTCTTGACCATAGTAAAATGCTAAAAATTTCTCGATGGCAGCTTTTTTATCTTTATCTTCAAAAGCAGCCTTGCTCACTACCAATGGAGCGGATGGAACGATAGAACTTAAGTATTGATTGCCAACGCCATCATTAAAAGTAGGCCCCCACCAAAAACCAACATCACTACCAACATCACTAGACTCAATCTTTTGTGCATCCCAAGAGCCAGAATCCAACATTGCTGATTTTCCAGTAGTAAACTGTTCAACTGCTTGGAAATAGGATTGTGTACTCACGTTTTTAGGAAATGCTCCCGCATCACGAAGCTCGGCAATCTTTTCATAATAGTGAATGAAATCTTTATTATTGTACTTTTCTTTACCAGCTAAAATATCATCCACCTTATCTAAATACCCATAGCGTGATAGCATAATGAGAAAAGCCCAAACAGAATAACTATCTTTTGCACCTTTAGAGATCGTCACAATATCCTTTTCATCAAGTGTTTTCGCTATTTTCATCAAGTCTTCAAAGGTTTCTGGTTTTTCAAATCCATTGTCAGATAAAACTTTCTTATTGTAGTACAAACCTGTTACTAAAGGTTGATAAGGCATTCCGTATTGATTCTTACCATCCTTGAACGGGTCGATCATATTCTCACGCCCATCAAATGAATCCCTAATGTCCTTGTTATCTTTCAAAAAATCAGATAAATCAGCTAATACTCCAGCTTCCTGAAGCTCTTTAGCCGAAGCTGGTAACATCCAAAAAATATCTGGAAGCTTATCAGATTGAGACCGCATTTTCATATTTTTAACATGTTCTGATTGCTCTTTGCCCTCCAAATTGATATTAATCTCCGGATTTTCCTTTTTAAATGCTTCAACAACTGCATTAAAAGCTGGTTCTTGATCTGCTGGATTAGCAACATGGATCGCAAAATCAATGGTCGTTTTACCATCTTCTTTAGCCGAACCACCTCCCTTATTGCCGCATGCTGCTAAAGTTAATAGGACTGTTAATGCAAAACCAATACTAATCAATTTCCGTTTCATTTTTTTCACCTCATAATGATTTTCTTTCGATAATTTTTGATGGTATCTCTACTCTTTTCGTTGTATGTTCTTGATTGTTTATACTATCCAAAATTAATTTTGCTGATTCTCTTCCCATCTCAAATGCTGGTTGTCTGATTGCGGTCAAAGGTGTTTGGGCTATTTCCATCCAAGAATAGTCATCGTAAACTGCTATCCCAACGTCATCGGGAATTGAAATTCCATGATCAATTAGATACTTGATAGTACCCATAGCTATCGTATTATTTCCAAATAAGATGGCAGATCTTTTTTCTTCAAATGAATCTACTACCTCCTTTCCTATTCTATATCCCGCTTCAAAAGATGAAATTGTTTCAAACCGTTTTGGTTCTTTATTTCCATTGAGTTTATAGAAAATTTTTTCATATGCCGTATTTCGTTCAATCGTAGATGAAACGTCTGTTGGGCCGGAGATAAAAATGATATCTTCATATCCACGATCCACAATACCTTCTAATAACTCCAGTGTTGCTGAATAGTTATTTGTATAAACAACATCATATCGTTCTAAATCGTTTGGTTTCCTATCAACAAAAACAATTGGCAATGTCGTATTAGATGCGATTTGATCAATATTCTTTAATAGTCCTGAAGTGGGGGCAATTATTATCCCATCCACATATTCGATCATACTAGAATTGAACAATTCTAAACGACTCTGCTCCTCGGTTACTCTTTCATGAGAATTGGCAATTATTAGTTGGTAACCAGCTTTTTGTAATTCACTTTCGACTCCTGAAGCTAAAGTAGAAAATAATTCTGAAGAAGAATCCTGTTCTTGTGAAGGGATAATCAGTCCGATTACTTTTGAGCCAACACCTTTCATTGATTTCGCTAGATTGCTTGGTCGGTAATTTAATATTTCCATTGATTTCAATACTTTTTCTCTTGTATCCTGCTGTACAAATCGTGAATTATTCATGACGTTTGAGACAGTTGCAGTAGAAACTTTGGCTAATCGTGCAACGTCTTTGATAGTTGCTTTTTTCAAATTTCTCCACCTCTATTTAATCGTTTAATCAAGTTTTTATATTTATATTCAACGTGAACAAAAACTGAATTGTAAGTATTTAGATTTTATTTAATCGATTAAATAAAAAAGCAAAAAAATAATTATTTAATCGATTAAATGGAACTTCAAAAAAATACAATCTTTTAGATAGCGCTTTCTTGATTTCGATTCCATTCTACTACCTTTCATACTCTTAGTAAAGTCTTTTTTGCCTTTTCAAAAAAATATTGGAAAGAAGAAAAACTCAGAAATAACCATAAACCTGAAATATGGTCGTTTACATACAGAATAATACAACTCAATAGTAATAAATAGAAATTAAGTTTAGGATTGATTAAGAAAATACCGACTAGTCTTTTAAAATTATTTTTTTTATTATGGACAGGTGTGTTGATTGCATAAGCCACCAAAAGTAGTAACATTGCTCCCGTCATGATGAAGTATACTTTATTGAAAAATTGTCCAAGTAGCACAAACTGAGCAATCCAAAGAATAATCAAGAGCAACAGCATAAAACAGGACGTGTTTATCGGAAAAAAAGATTCTTTAAATCCCTTAAAAAAATCCTTCACCCTGACTTCTTCATCATTATTTATCCTATCTATTCCTTGAACAAGGTTATATCCGCTAGGTAAGATACCAAAAATAATTCCGCCAAAAAGTACCCCAATGATGAAGAGAAGGTTCAACACAATTAATTGATAAACCAATTCAAAAAGTCTATGAAATTTAGTAAACCGCTTAGTATCCATATTTTTCCACCTTACTTATATTGTCGTAACAATAAATTGCTCTTAACCTGAGGCACAATAACCAAATGAGCCTTCCCCTTCAAACAAAACGATCAACGAGTAACATTTAAGGAATCGAAATAACTTCCTCAGTTTCTATATCAAAGAAATGAGCCTTACTACCATTAAACGCTAGTTTTATTTTCTCCTTTGGTTCTAAAAAGTCGCGTGCATCTACTTTAGATACAAACTCAGTTGTTCCTACTTTTGAATACAGCATTGTTTCAGCACCCAATAATTCAGAAACGACAACTTCTGCAATCGCTGTTGAGTCTGGAGTAACTTCTATTGCAATCGGTTCTGCGTGGATATCTTCTGGACGAATTCCGAAAATCAACTTCTTACCTTCATACCCTTTGGCCTTTAAAACTTTATATTTCCCTTCTGCAACACGCAAGCGCAAATCATTACCATCTGTAATATATCCATTAGCAAGAGTAACATCAAAGAAATTCATGGCTGGTGATCCGATAAAACTAGCTACAAAAACATTTTTTGGTTTATTGTAGACTTCTTGGGGTGATCCAATCTGCTGAACGATGCCATCTTTCATAATTACAATACGATCAGCCATCGTCATCGCCTCTGTTTGATCATGTGTAACATAAATAGTAGTCGTATTTAAACGTTGGTGAAGCTTAGCAATTTCTGCGCGCATGGCAACTCTCAGTTTTGCATCTAAATTTGATAAAGGTTCATCCATTAGAAAAACCTTTGCATCACGAACGATAGCTCTTCCAAGGGCTACTCGTTGTCTTTGTCCACCAGATAATGAGGCTGGCTTTTTATTCAAGTAATCGGTCAAGCCTAATATTTCTGCCGCATTCTCCACTCTCTTTTTGATCTCGTCTTTATCAAATTTCCGTAACTTTAAGCCAAAAGCCATATTATCAAAAACTGTCATGTGTGGATACAGCGCATAGTTTTGAAATACCATCGCTATATCTCGGTCCTTTGGCGCAACCTCGTTCATTCTTTCTCCATTAATGAGAAATTCGCCTTCAGAAATACTCTCGAGACCTGCAACCATCCTTAAAGTAGTAGATTTACCACATCCAGATGGTCCTACAAAAACAATAAATTCCCTATCTGCTATTTCAAGATTGAAATCAGTTACAGAATAATTGTCATTGTTCTCGTATTTTTTATAAATATGTTTCAATGATAATTCTGTCATCAATAGTCCTCCATTTCTATTTGATATAAAATACCATAAATGAAAGCGCTGTATATTTCATCGTCAACCTGCCTAAAATAAAAGTTGATTACTAGGTAAAATATCCAAACGGAAAAGTCCCTCAAGAAAAAAGCGAGACGAGTAAATAGCATAAAAAAAGAGAATTATTATTTTTTAGATTGAGCATCGTTCGTTCTTGGAATTTATCAATTTTATAAAGTAACGAGTTCCGGTGCATAAACAATTCTTTTGCTGCTGAACTAAAATTACCTTGTTGTTCCCATAATACTCTAATTAAACGTCTCATTTCTTCATCATCAAACCAGTCTTGATATAATGACAATAAGAGTCCACTCTCACTAGCAATCTGGTTAGAAAAGACAGAAATGATGCAATCGGATAGTTCCAAACATTTCACGTTAAAATTCTTTTTCAAAGAATCAATGAATGCTTTCTTTTCTTCACGAAATAATTGGCTAAAATCATGTTTCCATACATGAAACGATCCTAAAAAAAGCCTTGTTGAAAAATCAAAATCCATATCTAAAGCAAGAAAAATCCCCTCTAAGTCATTCACAAATAAATTATCTAGACCTCTCTTTTCAACGATTAATAAAAATTGTTGGTAGAAAAAAAGGTCTACAGAATTCGGAAATATCTCTCGTATTTCTTTCAAGATGCTTTCTTTCTGAGAGTCTTCTAAATGTTTCATATAAACTTGGATTATCCGGTATTCACCATCCTCTGTATTTTGTTTGTTCTCAAACAAAATCTCATACCAAGGATGTCTTTTTTTGTTGATTGATTGACTTTGATTTAATCTAGAAAATAAGAGAACTTCTCGTTCAGTTAAATCCTCCCTCAAGAAACATGCATACCCATCTAAGATTGGAACGTTTATGGTTTCACTGGAGAATGGACCTTTTTTTAACAACATTGCTTCTGGATAAATAGCTTGGATTTCTTTAAAGCTCATCCTTTCCATATTCTTCACCTCCTCTTCGGTAATCAAACTCCGCATCTTCTTTTCATAATAAATAAATCTGATAATAATTTCAATATCGCTACGAAAACGAGATTGAAATTATTAATCAATACAAATAATATGAAAATCGTCGCATTTACAGTATAAATTACTTTTATTCCAACCATTACCGAAACTTTCTGTAAAGAAAAAGCCCAATCATCAACTTAAATGACTGGGCTTCATGGTAGTATAAACGTATTTAAAGATAAAACAACACTTATCATCGGTAACCGAAAAAGTAATACGCTGCAAAATCTCTTTTTTCTTATGTCATAGCTAACAGATTTTCTATCTAATCTTTGACTATTATTTTATCTCACAAAGTAATTCTTTTTCTATAAATCACGTTTGATACGATCCATAGGTATGAGCATTAAGGTTTTGTCAAAGAAAATACTAACTATCCTAAAAAGCCAAAGCCTTTGCCAAGTATTCCAACAATAAAAATTGCAATAATGATTAACAGTGGACTAACATTTTTCTTTAATAACCATGAAACAAATAAGGTCAAAAGTAATGCCAACAATCCTGGCATAATACTATCTAAAACATCCTGAACAGTTTGTGTAACTACCTTACCACTGTCATTAGTAATCTTCGTTGCAACAATTGGAATGTTAATTGTAGTCCACTTATTGACCAATGCTCCCATTACGAACAACCCAACGATCGAGGCTCCTTCAGTCAATTTCTTGATACGATCGCCAGCCATCTCTTTAATGATTTCATTACCCTTTTCATAGCCTAAGGTTAAACCAAAATATTTGGTTGCTAAACGGATAACATTGATTGCGACAAAGAATAACAACGGACCTCCCATACTACCACTCAATGCCAATGACGCACCTAATGCTGCTAGTACTGGTCGTGCCGTTCCCCAAAAAATTGGATCACCCACACCTGCTAAAGGCCCCATCAATCCAATTTTCATTGCGGCAATTGAACTTCCAGGAAGGTTTTTCTTGTTTGACTTTTCTTCCTCCATCGCGGTAACTACACCAAATATTGGAGCAGTCAGCCAAGGCTGTGTATTAAACCATTCTAAATGACGTTGTAAGGCTTCATTCCGTTCCTTTCCAGGAGCATAAAGTCTTTTTATTGCTGGAATCATCACGAAACAGAATCCCATATTTTGAACCCTCTCAAAGTTAAATGATCCGAGTAAAAGGTTTGAACGCCAAAACATGCTGTGTAAGTCTCTTTTTGTTACTGCTTTATTTCCCATCTTTTTTCCCCTCTCTATCATGCATCTAAATCGTCATCATCGTAGGTCATAGCTGCTTGCTCTGTCGCAACTACTGTTTTATTGCTGTTGTTGTATTTCAACTGAATAAATAATAGAGCGAAGCATAATCCTAGACCACCAAATCCAACAAGATTGAAATTTGTAAAGGCAGCGAATAAGAAACCAATGTAGAAGAATGGTTTTAGATTTGGAACATCCATCATATTGATCACCATAGCATAACCAACCACCACAATGATGCCTCCACCGATTTGTAAACCTCCAGTAATCACCTCTGGAATACTATTTAAGAAGTTGCTTACTGCTTGTGCGCTAATCATAGAAATAATCAACGTCGGAATCATTACTCGAAGGGCCTGCATGGCTAGAGCTAACAAATGCATCGCTTCTATTCCACGAAAATTACCTTCCGCTGCATAGTTATCTGCCTTATGGACAAAGAAAACTGTGATTGTCCGGACAAAAATGGTCAGTGCTTGACCAGCAGCTGCTAATGGTACAGCTATTGCGATTCCTTCTCCAATTCCTTGATTAGCTGTGATAACTAAGATAGTAGAGATAACTGACGCGATCGCTGTATCCGGCGCCATAGCAAGTCCAACATTCATCCAACCTAACGCCATCATTTCCAATGTACCACCAAGTATAATACCAGTAGTTATATCTCCCAAAACAAGTCCTACCAACGTACATGCCACTAATGGACGATGTGTTTGCGCTTCGTCAAGAACGCTTCCCATCCCACAGATTCCCGCTACGATTAAGAGCAGAATTATTTGTAATCCATTCATATTTATCACTCCTTCTGCTATTTTGTTAACTCGGTTTCCAATACTTTGGAAAAATCAGCGCTATTATCACCAGGTAATTGACGCATCTCCAGTTTTACTCCGAGATTTGACAACTGTCTAAATGCCGTGATATTGTTTTCGTCCACACTCACTGCTTTCGTAATGTGTATACGATCTTTTTCAAAGCGCATTCCACCAACATTTACTTCCTTCAAATCCACTCCACCTTCAACCAATCGAACAATATCTTCTGGCTTTTCAAATAATAAAAATGCCGTTGTATTTTCATATCGAGGAGAATGATATGCTCGAATCATCTTGTCCACTGTTACAGCACTGGCCTTCATATTCGCAGGTGCGACTGACAAAACCAATGTTTTACGCATTTCATCATTCGCCACACCATCAGATACAATAATAATTCTTTCAGCAGGTCGTAACTTTACCCACTTGGTTAATACTTGTCCATGAATAAAACGATCATCAATTCTTGCTAATACAATGTTCACAGTAAATCATCCTCCTCAGTTTCTTGTTCTTGAATTACTTTAATCTGTTCCGAAAATACTTTGAAACTTTCTTGATTGATAGTTTTCAATGCACCTATTAAATCTGAAATGGATAGGGCTTCTTTCAAAGCACCAGCTTCCAAAAGTACCGGAAGATTCACACCAGTTACAATATCCATGTTTTTTTTGTCAAAAACCAATTGTGTCGCTGAATTATACGGGGTTCCTCCGAAGACATCTACCATGAATAAGACTTCTTCTTCCGGGGGAAACTGTTCCAACTGTTGTTGAAATTTTTCTTGTAACTGCGGAATTCCTTCTCCCTTTAAAAAGGGAATTGCAACTATCTTTTCATCTTTACCAAAAATCATTTGAAAAGCATCTAATAATCCGGTGGATAAGTGGCCATGTCCACTTACAATAATTGCTGTCATCTACTTCTCTCCTCTCTACAATTAATAAAGCAATTTGTGTGCCAAACAGTGTTTCAAAATTCATATATCCTTCTAAATATTGTTCTACCAATCCATTTTTATTGAAAAAAAAGCAAGTATATCAGAAAATAAAACACTTTCTGAAACGCTTGCTTTTTACCCTTACTAGTTTTAAAACACTTTTTACAGTTCTGAAACACTTTTATCATCTATTAACATTTCTGCTATAAAAATTTTTTCATCTTTTGAAACTTTCAATTGTAATCCTTCCTCAATCCGTCGTAAGCTCTCTTCCACATGATCTAGTATCTCTGATACTTCTTTGGAAACAGTCTCCTCAAAACTCAATGGCGTCTGTTTAATCACGCGCTCAAAGACAAAGGCCGTGTGAACAACTAGCTTAATAATTTGTGAATTAGGAAATGAAACACCTAATACTGATCCCAAATCCGAAACCCACTCTAAAAGCATATCAGTTACATGGTATGGATTCAGATATACCAGGTATGTTTTCAGTGTGTCTTCACACAGATCCTTGACTACGATATTCTTCTGACCAGTTTTATCCAAGGGTAGATTTGTTACACCAATCATCTGTTTTAATATCTCTTCTCCAGTACCTTCAATTAAGTACTCCAAAGAAATGTGAGGTGCGTCTATCTTCGGATCTTTCGTACCTACGCTAGCAATTATTTGAAATTTTTCTAAAAGTTCTGGAATTTTTTCTTTCAATTTTAACGCAGAAACCGTTAACACTTGAATAGCATCGTCTGTTGAATCATAGATGATATTTGTAATTAAACCCTCTATTTTTTTTGCTGTTCCACTACCAGTTGTACAAATTGACAAAATCGCTTTAGGTTTACCTCGACTATCATCATGCAAATGGATTGAAGCAAAAAAATCCTTTTTTACTGAATCATAAACTGCATTCAAATCAAGATCCATATAGTTAATTTTTCGAACAACATCAAGCACAATCGAAGTAGTTACGTTAGGAATCGTTTTAATTTTAACACCGCTTGTCTGTTCCAATCGTTCTCCCATCATCGCCGGTGATCCCATGTCCACCAACATCAAGACCCCTTTTCCGCAGTCAAGCGCTTTGACTTTTTCAACCATCGCTTCAAATAATTCTTGCGGTGAAAGCGTCAGAGGCATATTTAACGCTTCGATTGGTGCTGCTCCTAAAAGATCAGTAGCCACTTCTACCATTGAAGTAGCAGTAGTATTCCCATGAGCTACGACTAAAACACTCACCTTTTGGGTTTCATCAAGTGTTTCAATGGATGCAATCAACATCGTTAAATAAATGACTTCAATTTCAGGAATCAAAAGATTGAACTCATTCTTGATTTCTTGTTTAAATAATAAAGCGACTTGATACTCCTTATCGTGCTCACGCTTGACTTCTTCAATCTCACTATCAATTAAGATGTTGGATTGTTTTCCCCGCCTTAGATACGCATCAATATGCATACCAATGTAGTAAATAAAACGACGATCAAAATGGCAATCCAACTCTCTCTCAGCAATTTTTTTCAAACCTTCAGCAAACATGGGTATCTTTTTATCGACAAATTTTAACAAATTATAATTCGCACTGTTTTCTTTTACAAAATTGCGTATATATAGATGCAAGTCTGTTAAAATATATTGGTGAATTTTCTCTTCATCAATTCCTTGGTCCATTAATACCTTGACTTTCTCTTCAATTGATTCATAGATATTAAACTCATTGAACTCTTCATTCGACAAACTGGCTTGTTCTTCTGGATAGATCACGGTCATCACACTGATCAAGCCTGACAATTCCTTGGCTTTTTCGAGATTGGTACGACTTGATGCCCAATCAGATTGGATTTCAGCGGGCAAATCGCGTAAACGAATCTCGATCTCCTCAGTTTGATGTAAATTGTTAAGAAAAGCCTGTGCACAAATTAGTTGTACATGTGATTTCAATTGACCAACATTACCAAAATTCGCAGCTTGAATCAAAGCGCTAAATACATCAATATTAATTCGCATCGTCTTTTGTATGCGCTTGGACTCATTTCCAAATAAGAACTTGATTAATTCCACTCGCTCCTTTATTGAGCGCTCCCGTAAGGAAGGAATCATAATCGTCATTGGAATTCTTCTTAGAAAAGTCCCTAATAAAGCTGAAGAAGGATTTTCTGTTGTTGCACAGATTATCAATACCTTAGCATGCCGTTTTACGTTATTCTCACCTAATCGATTAAAGGTTCCGTTATCGATGAAATAAAAAAGCATTTCCTGTCCTTCTGGTGGTAAACGATGCACTTCATCTAGTAACAAAATTCCACCATCCACTTGTTCAACTAAACCTGCATGATCTTCTTCAGCACCGGTAAATGCTCCTTTGCAATAGCCGAAAAGATGTGACAACAGTAATTGTGGATTATGATAGTAATCAGCACAATTAAAACTTTCAAAGGGGGCTTCTTCTGGGAATATATTTTCATACTTCGCGTATTCAAAGATTCGATTCGCAAAAAAAGTTTTCCCTGACCCGGTAGGACCTAATAACAACATATGTAAGCCAAAAGGAGGGTAATATACCGCCGCCTTGGCTTGCGAAATCGGTTTTTTCAAACTTCCATCATGACCAATTACACGATCAAAAGGATTTTTCTTTATTCTTTGAACTTTTACAGATTTATTATTGTGATCAAAAGCTAGTAACTCTTGTAGGCTTTTCACTTCTGTTTCTTGCGAAATGGTCGTTTCAAATAGTTCTTCAATGAGTATAGTTGGAAAATATTTCACTGGATAAGTCTTTACCTTGATCAGTTTCTGGGCCCGAACTAGCTTATTAAGTTCTAAACTTGCATTAGAGCGAGTCAATTGCAAAGCAGAAGCGATTTCTTGTGCAGAACTCCCCTCACCAGAAAGAATCTGATCCTTTGAGGCGTTCTGCCAAATTTCTAACAATTTTTGATACACTTTATCGATCCGTTTCACCATCTACACCTCAATTATTGATACACTTTTTCTCATTATATCCTAATGCAAAAAAGTTGCCAATGCGTGGTAGAAGCCATTCTCATTATTTCCTCTAGTTACTATATCTGATGAATGTTTCACTATTTCAGGCGCATTCCCCATTGCAACACCAACACCAGCTTTCACAAGCATCGGTAAATCATTATAGTTATCACCGATCGCTAAAATTTCTTTTAAATCAACGTGAAGCGCCTGTGCAATCAAAATCATAGCTGTCAATTTAGATACTTGCTGATGAGTTACTTCTAGATAGGTTTCTTTCGACCGATAAAAAGAAACATCCAAGAGTTCAGATTGTCTTAGCTTCTCTTCTGCTATCTCTAGCGTTTCTGGGTTTCCCATTAATAAAAATTTATGGACAGGATGATAGTCTTTCAAGAATTCTTTTAAGTTCACTATTTTTGGCCGCATTTCAGTGATGGTGGCTTCTTGGCAGTGCCACCTATCGAGAGCTTCAACATACCAATGTTCATCAGAATAAACACTAATACTAACATCCACACAATGCTGTTTTACTAGTTTATAAATAAGCAATGCGTCTAAGCGTTCTACTGGTAAACTATACAGTGATACAAATTGTTTGTTCTTCTCTTCTCGAACAATTAGTGCACCGTTATAGCAAACTAATGGCGTTTTCAGCCCTAACTCCTTCGTTACTTTCGTCATCGCTAGTGGTGGTCTTGCTGATGCTAAAACTGTTGGAATACCAACATTGTTCATTCTTTGAATGATTTCTTTTGTCTCACCTGTCAATTGATGTCGTTCATCCAGCAAGGTCCCATCAATGTCACTAAAAACTAACTTAATCGTACTCATACTATCCCTCCTAATGCTTTTGATCAGTTAAAAAGACTTCCCGAAGCTACACGATTCGTTATTTTCACATCTAATACAAGATATTGGTACTCTTTTCAAACAACGCTAATTGATTTGGTTTTAGCTCTTGGTCGGTAATAAATACGTCAATATCTTCATATTCGCCACCCCTGAACGTTGACTGTTTTTGAAATTTTTGCTGCTCTGAAATCAAAACAACCTTGCGCGTTCGTTGAATTACTTCGCGTTTAATTCTAGCGTTCTGCTTTTCCTTAAAATAGAAACCATCTTCTTCAAGACTCGCAGCCCCAATTAGACTTAGATCAAACTTCACTTGACCTATTTGTTCCAATGCTTCCTCACCATAGAAAAAACGGTTCTTATCATCAAATTTTCCACCTAAAACGGTCAAGTTAATTAAGGGCTGATTTGCAAGTACAAATGTATTATCAAGTGCGTGGGTGTAAATTTGACAAGGTACTTTTATATTTTGCGCTACCTGTAAAAGTGTTGTTGACACATCGATGAAACAGACACTGTTCGGTTGAATCTGTTTTACAGCAAGCTGAGCCATCCTTTGTTTTTCCTGCGAAAGCTGATTTAATCGCTCAAAGTAATTTAAAACCTGTAATTTTTCTTCAGGCATTATGATGCCACCATGCGTACGGATTACTTTTCCGTTTTCAACCAATTGGATAATATCTCTTCTAGCGGTATCTCTGGAAATGCCAAACTGCTCTACGATTTCTTGGGTGCTAACCTCCCCTTTGTCCTCCAGCATCAACATAATTTTTTTGAGACGTTTCTCTTGATACAATTTCAACCCCTCGCTTTCATCCATATAGTAACATTCCCCATAAGCGTTTAAAAGTTTTTTTAAGTGTTTTTATGTATTTCGATAAATAAAAAAGCATAAATGCGCACATTTATGCTTTCAAATTGTATTCTTATTTACTAATTGCCAGAAATCTATTTATAGTCTCAATCTCTGGCATCGAGCAAAGTGCACCTTTCTTTGTGGTTATCAATGAAGCTGCTCCATTTGCGAACGACAACATTTCAGCTAATTGTTCTTTTGTTAATTCTTTCAAACCATAGTCAAGAATAAATTGAAGTACGCACCCACAAAAAGTATCTCCTGCACCAGTAGTTTCGATGGTCTGTTCATTTTTAAAAGCACGAACTTCAATCATATCTTCTTCATAATATGCTCGGCTTCCCTTATCCCCCATCGAAACAAGGATCAATTTAATCGGATATTTATCTCTGATTTTTTTAACCCCTTTTGAATAATCCTCTTCTCCTGTAAGCCATTGAATTTCGTTGTCTGATATTTTAAGAATATCACAATAGCTAAGCCCAACTTCTACTTGTTTTCGAGCCTCTTCTAAATTCTCCCACAATGGTTCACGAATATTTGGATCAAATGAAATCAAGCAATCATTGCTTTTAGCAATAACCAGTGCCTTTTTCGTTGCATTGCGTACCCCTTCATGGGTCATGGAAAGTGTTCCAAAATGAAAAATCTTTGATTGTTTGATTATCTCTTCGTTTACTTCTTGTTCTGTTAATTGCATATCTGCTCCAGGATTGCGACAAAAAGTAAAATCTCTATCCCCGTTTTCCCCATTATGCACAAAGGCTAAGGTGGTGTGTACATCTTCATCAAAGTACAGATTGCTCATATCGATACCCAATTTTTCGGCCTTTTCTTTCAAAAAACAGCCAAAATTATCATCTCCAACTTTTCCAATGAACGCTACATTGCGATCGAATTTTCTTAACATCGCTAATACATTACATGGTGCGCCACCAGGATTCATCTCTAATAGTGGATTGCCCTGTTCGCTTAGACCATTTTGAGTAAAATCAATCAGAATTTCGCCCAGAGCGGTTACATCAATCGTTTTCATTTTCATCCTCCATATTTCAAATGCTCGAAGACGTTTACCCCCTTCGAGCATTTGACTACATTGTTTTCGTTAGTTCCCATGTATCAAGCTGATTAATCACAAGTGTGCCCTCAGCAACAGAAACATAGTTCTTATTTTGATCCTCTTTAGCAAAAACATTTAGACTGTGATTCGTTTTATAGTCATCTGTAAAAATCTCTATAGAAGATTGATCTACAAACAAATGGATCTTTAGTGTTGCTTTATCCTTTAGCAACAAATTACTTTTTGTAGTTCCTTGGCTCCAATCATCTGAGTTGTCGCGAGAAACTGTTAGAATCTGCTTTCTTAAATCGAATGTCGCAATCGTAGCTAGATGATCGTTGCTCCTCAAGCGTAGCTCAAAGGAATCAGTGGTACTATTAGCAAGATCGATCGTCATTTTCAGTTCAAAACAATTGCCGTTACCTGTGGGAATCAAGAATTCGCCTTTTTCAAAAATAGACTTTTTATGAATCGCTTCAGCTGATTTCCGAATAGATTGTAGCTCATCTATAGGTACAAACTTCAATGTATTATCCGTATCAAGAATTGCTTCTCGCGGAAGGTTGAAAGAACCACACCAGCCTTCTTTGAAGGTTGGCCCCCAATCCTTCCACCACGGCATCCAATCCCAACCATTCGCCCACGCAACAAGAATACGTCTGCCGGATTGATCAACAAATGATTGCGGCGCATAATAATCAAATCCCCAATCAATATTTCCTACAGTTGTGTAATTGAACTTTCCAGTTTCATAATTCATATCTCCGACTAAATAAATACTCGTTCGTTCTTTCACTCCCATTGGAGAAAACGTTAAAATATACTTTTCTCCGTTGGCATTTTTCATTGGGAAAAAATCGGGACATTCCCACATATAGCCAAATTCTCCTCGGCTTTCTGCAAGAACATTAAAGAAGTCCCAATCCTCTAAATTTTTTGAACGATACAATAGTGCTTGCCCAAGCCCATCTTTTTTCCCACTACATACCAAATAGAAATAATCTTCATGCTTCCAAACTTTTGGATCTCGAAACTCACCCACATCGTAACCAGTTGGTGGAGCAGCAATAACCGGATTCTTTTCACTTTTGACAAAATGGATACCATCATCGCTGTATGCCATACACTGATTTTGAATAAACCCGTCTCCGTAGTTTGTCGATGCGGTGTATAAAAGGTAGAGCCGCCCCTCATATTCGATCGCACTTCCAGAGAAACAACCACCTTTTGGATGATTGTCATAGGTTTCGCTTGGCGCCAACGCAAGAGGTAAGTATTCCCAGTGAAGCATGTCGTCACTGATTGCGTGTCCCCAGTGCATTGACCCCCAATAGGAGTCATAAGGATTATATTGATAGAAGAAATGGTACTTACCTTTAAAATAAATGAGCCCATTCGGATCATTTAGCCAGCCTTCTTCAGCCATAAAATGATACTTTTGGCGCATTGCGCCCTTCCCCACTTCTGATCTTTTCTTATCTATTTCAGCTTGAGCACGAGCAATATTTTTTTTCATTAATTCAATGGACAAGAGAACCCCTCCTACTTTATCGATCACTTTTCAACGATAAAATTACTTCGTACACTTAATTCTCAATTCTGTCTTTGGATCAAAGAAATGTCCCTTTGAGATTTCTAACGCTAAACGAACAACCTCACCTGGACGGTGAAAATCTCTAGCATTAACCTTAGAAACAAATTCCGTTTCATCAATTTTGCTATATAACAACGTTTCTGATCCTAAAAGCTCCGATACGACAATCGTTGCATCTATTGTTGACTCAACAACTGAATCCAAGACGATCTGTTCACTTCTAATATCTTCTGGTCGAATACCGAAAATCAAGTCTTTTCCTTCATAGCCCTTTGCCACCAGCACTTTATTCTCACCTTCTGGCACTTTCAACTTGAAATTTCGTCCACTAGTGATGTAGCCATTTTTTAAGGTCACATTGAAAAAATTCATTGCAGGTGAACCAATGAAACTTGCAACAAAGACATTTTCAGGTAAATCATACACTTCTTTAGGACTACCAATCTGTTGAATCAAACCATCCTTCATAATGACGATCCGATCCGCCATTGTCATAGCTTCTGTCTGATCATGAGTAACATAAATGGTTGTCGTTCCTAAGCGTTGATGCAATTTTGCGATTTCAGCACGCATGGATACACGTAGTTTTGCGTCCAAATTAGACAAAGGCTCATCCATCAAAAAGACTTGAGCATCACGGACGATCGCACGACCTAAAGCGACACGTTGACGTTGTCCTCCAGATAAAGCCGCGGGTTTTCTCTTTAGATACTCCGTTAAGCCTAAAATTTCCGCCGCTTCTTCTACCTTCTTTTTAATCTCATCTGTTGGATATTTTCTGAGCTTTAAGCCAAAGGCCATATTGTCAAATACAGTCATATGTGGATAGAGCGCATAATTTTGAAAGACCATCGCGATATCCCGATCCTTTGGCGCTACATTATTGATGACTTTATCACCGATTTTCAATTCTCCTTCAGTGATATCCTCAAGACCTGCTACCATGCGAAGGGTTGTAGATTTCCCACAACCAGAAGGACCTACAAAGACGATAAATTCCTTTTCATCAATTTCTAAATTGAAGTCAGTTACGGTATAATTCTCCGCATTTGAATATTTTTTATAAATATGTTGCATGGAAAGTGTTCCCATCGTTTTTACCCTCACTTTTTTTACTATTAAGCATTGCTAAACTCTAAAGATAGTTTAATAGTGCTTATCTAAATTCGTTCAAGATAGAATTCCTAACTGGAATCGGAGTCGCTCTAAAGGCATTGTCTTCTTTATCTAGTTCAACTTGTGCTTCAGAACCAGAATCGAGCACCGTATTTCCAAAGGACTGTCCTTCAATTAAGACCGTCTTGACCTCAAGTGCCTCGGTTGCATCATTGGTCAATAAGGCTTCTACTTGTGATGCAAAACAGGAATCACTGGATGTTAATTCTGCTTTTGTAGCGACTATATGATTATTAGAAATATAATTTCCATTACCAGCAACAACATGGATAATTACAGGAGTTGCTCCTTTTGGTGAAATTTGATCTTTGTCAATAATTTCAGAAAAATGGTTGCCAATCACCGTGTTGCTGTTACCATTGATTGATAAAAGTCCAAAGGTATCATCTAAACCGTTATTCCGCCCTTGCAACGGTGCCCAAGGTTCATGATCATGCAAAAGATGGTTGGATGAAATAGAATTTTCCGAGCTATTTTTATCTAAAATAACCATTCCTGGGTAAAAGGCATGAAGTCTGTTATTGCTAATAAGCGAGCGAGTAACTCCTTCAAGATGAATACAGCTGGCTCCTCTAGGAAAAACATTATTTGCAGTCACTAGCAGGCCACCAAAATTCTCTGCATAAATGGAATAGCCCTTGAAACCTGCACCAATCAAATTATCTGTCACCTTCGACGCCTGTCCCCAACCGCGTAATTCTATACAGCTCCCACATTCCGCGATAAAATTATCATGGATCGTAAGGGCATCCGAGTGATAGGAAATAATTCCATGTTCCAAATAGACAAATCCCATGCCTGTAATTCGAAACGAATCATTCGCACTGTCAACGTATATTCCCGTTTTCCCATTTGTATAAGTGTTTTCTGGATTCGTTTCATCCGAACCATCATCGACAAAGTGTAAGCCGTCGATACAAAAATTTGAAAATTCAACAGAACTAATTCGCGGATCACCGCTACGCTGAATGTAGAATGCCGCCCCAGCAGCCTCTTCTTTCATTGAACCCGATAGATCAACAAGAATGCGACTGCCGCCAGGCCAAAGCTCATGTAGATCACCCCATTCTTCCTCCGGCACATTATAACGGATACTAGAAGAAGTAAAGCCATGTCCAGAACCCATGATCTTCAAGAAACTAATATCAATAACGACCTGTGTTTTCAAGTGATAATCACCTGGTGGAATATAGATGACTGCTCCTGGTTTCCCTCCATCATTTTCATCAATCTCTTTTTGTCTTTTTTTTATGTCTAAAAGAATACTGTTAATGACTTCCCCAATATCGTTAAATGGATCTCCCATCTCCCATTGGGTTACATCATAATAATTTTTACTCACCATTACTCCTCCTGATGAGCGATTCTTTAATTAGAATCGCTCTTTTGTTCCTTCGAATACGTTTTTTTAGCTCTTAACTGAACCCGCGGTAATCCCTTGAACAATGAATCGCTGTGCTACAATTGACAAAACCATTACTGGCAAACTAAAAATTAGAGCTCCCGCACACATCGGACCCAAGTCCATACTATAAGCTGATAAAAATTCGGATAATCCGACCGTAAATGTTTTTGCCTCTGTACTAGTCAATAGCAACGACAATAAAAATTCATTCCAAGATAGGAATAGCGTAAATACAAATGCTGTAGCCAAACCTGGTGTACAGATCGGCAAGATAATTCGAATAAATGTCTGGAGACTTGAAGCCCCATCCATACAAGCCGCTTCATCAATACTCGTTGGAATGCCTTCATAGAAACCGAGCATGACCCACATAACAAAAGGCATATTTATCGCTGCATAAACGATGATTAAGGCAACTCTCGTATCATACAAACCAAGATTTGTAATCAACTCATAGATCGGTACAGCAATACTCGATGTCGGAATCATTTTTAAACACAACACGACAATAATCAAAAAGGTGGCAATCTTAGCTCCTGAACGTTGAATCGCATAAGAAGATAACGCCCCTAAAATTACTGCAATCAAAGTACTGCAAACAGCAACTAAAAAACTATTTAAAATGTAGTGAAAAGCTGGCATACGTTCGAACAAACCAGTGAAATTTTCCACAGATAGAACTGTTGGAAAAAATTTAGCAGGAATTGAAACAACCTCACTACCTGGCTTGAAGGATGAACTAATCAAGTATAGATAGGGAAACAGCCATACAACAGCACAGACAACCGCCAAAATTATCAATAATTTACTTTGAACACTTCTTTTTTTCTCCACTTGCTATCCCCTCCTACACCGATTGTTTTTTCTTCGGGTTCCATAGTCCTTGCATGAACACAAGAGTGAACACAACGAGTACTACCACAAGTATTAATGCCATCGCACTTGCATACCCGACTTTGTTGTATCTGGTCAGCGTTTTATAGATGACAACACTGATAAGTTCTGATGAATTGTTCGGCCCACCCTGCGTCATCGCCCAAACAATATCAAACGTTCTTGCAGCATCAATAATTCGGATGGATAATGCGGTTAATAATACTGGTTTAATATTTGGTAGTTTGATTTTAATAATTTTTTGCCACCAATTTGCCCCATCAATCGTAGCCGCCTCAATCATGCTTCCATCAAGTCCTTGAAGACCAGCAAGAATCATCAGCATCATGAACGGGGTCGTTAACCAAATATCCGCAAAACAACAAGCCAATAACGACCATTTCTCATCCGCAAGCCAAAGGATCTGGTTCGAATTTTCAAGAAGACCAACATTTACTAATAGTTGATTGATAATGCCAAACTGCGCGCTCAACATTAACTTCCAAATCAAACCAGCCACTAGCGGTGCAATCATTAGCGGGGTCAAAATGAGTGACCGGATGACCTTGTTTCCTTTAAAGTTTTCTTCAAAAACTAACGCTAAGATCGTTCCTAATATTAGTTCGACAACAACAGCAATAAAGATGTAGACAAGCGTATTTTTTAACGGCTGTAAAAAGCTTTCATTTCCAAAGGCTTTAATATAATTGTCAAAACCAACAAACTCCTTCATACCATTTGGATCAAAGCTATATAGACTATCAAAAGCCATTTTAAAAATCGGGTAAATCATAAAAATCCCCATAAATAATGCGCCTGGTAAAAAGAAGGCAAGCACGGTTTTTCTGGATATCAACTGCATGGTTTTTCCTCCTTGTTCTTGTCTTACTCTATGATGGTCTCAATTTCGGATTTCGCATCTTTAAGAGCATCTTTAGGAGTCGCTTTTCCAGATAACGCCGACTGAACAGCTTTCGCTAACACTTCTTCAATTTCTGTCCAATAAGGAGTAGCAGGCCTATTTTGAGAATATTCATTATCTAACGTTTCTAAGACAGCACCGAGATGTTCATCACCTGCTTGTGTTTCATACTTTTCATATACGGACGTTCTCCCTGCGATCTTCAATGAACCTTCAGTCATATATTTCTCGTTATTGTCATACATAAATTTCAGATATTCGATTGCTGCCTCTTGATTCTCAGAATTTTTCATCACACATTGATACCATGGGCCTGTCGTAGCAGCTACACCAGCAGAGCCGCCAATCATTGGTGCTACACCAACTTTTTCCTTATTCAGTTCATAAGCGGCCGGATATTGATGGCTCCAGTTTAATTGCATCGCAAGTTTTCCATTATTAAACATTTCCTGAGCCTCAGTAGATGCGACGGATAGCGTTTCTTCAGGTGCGTAGCCCTTTTCATAGAGATCACATAGGTATTGCAACGCATCAACATAAGGTTTTTCATCAACCAATACTTCATTATCCTTACCTAAAACTAACGGTTTTGCTCCAGCCTGTGATGCTTGATCCAGGAAGCTACAAACCGTATCTCCAGATGCCATTCCGAAAACGGCGGTTCCATACATATCATCTTTGGTAAAGAATTCTGCACATTCTTTGTATTCTTCCCAAGTAGTAGGGACTTTTAAATCATGACCGTATTTCTTGTTGAATTCTGTTTTATTTTTCTCATCTTCAAAGAGATCTTTTCTATAAATGAGTACTTTACTATTAATCCACATCGGAAGTCCTAGCAGTTTATCATTCAATGTCCCACCCTCTTCAAGTGTCGGAAGAAAATCAGAAGTCATCTTATCATCCACTGATTTATTAAGTGGGGTTAATGCGTTTTCAAAAGCGGATAACCATAGAACGTCCAAACAAACAACATCATGAGCCGCCGATTTTGATTTCACCTCTGTCGACACTTTGTCATACATTCCAGAATAAGGAACTGAATCGACTACAACTTTATACCCTGTTTCCTTTTTGAAAGCATCAGCAGTACTATTAGCGATCTTCTCAGCAGGACTTCCACTTTCTACAAGGACTGTAATTGTCTTGTCCTTTCCTGCTTCTTTACTTTCCGAACCATTTCCACAAGCAGAAAGTACTAATGTGCTTACCAGTGTCAAAGCCGCTAAAGCAAACACGCCAAATTTCTTTTTATTCTTTTTCATTTTTCCACTACCTTTCTTTTCAAACATTTAAGAATTAAATGCAAATGACAATCAATTATTCCAGCAATACATTCAAACCTAATCTTGGCGGATTTTTGAACCGCTTTCATTCCAAATCTATACACAGTGCTAAAAAGGAACCGAGTTAATCTTAGTTGATTCACTACCTCCTTTTCATTTTTGTAAGCTCTTTCTAACACCCTACGCCGTAAGTATAAAATATGAAATTATTAATGTCAAACGTTTTCAAAAATATTTTCTCTAATTCGTCAAAATGGGATTAGAAATAAAAAAAGAAGGAACGAATTTTAGTTTAGAAAAAGGCTGTTCTCGATGGCACACTCTTTCTTAGCCCAAAAAAAGTGTTTTAGTATTGAAATTAAAATGACGCATTATAATGAAAATATTTTCATGAATTGCTTGAAATTATCTATTCCACATTGTATGATAGCCGTATGATAACTAGACGGTAATTTACAAACGCTTCCAAATCGAAGCGTTACAGTTATTCGTGTTATGTAAACCATCAGGCAAAGAGAGGCTACAATAATATGGACAAAGTGGGAATAAAGGCGATTGCAGAAAAAAGTGGTGTTTCCCTAACTACTGTTTCAAGATATTTTAATAAACCAGAGCTGCTATCACAAAAAACAAAAGATAAAATACAAGCAGTGATTCAAGAATTAAATTATAGTCAGGATAATGTTGCCAGAATACTAGTAACAGGAAAATCTAATCTTGTAGGCGTCATTTTCCCTCAGTTACACCTTAGCTTCTACACAGAATTGCTGAATCAGCTCATTCAATTTGGGGAAGAAAAAGACTACAGTTTTATTGTTTATACCTCAAGAGATACGAAAGAAGAAGAACTAAACGTCATCGACATGTTAAAGTCCTACCGTGTAAAAGGGATTATTTTATTAAGTCATATTCTGGATTCAGAGGACATTGAAAAATTAGATGTCCCCATCATCTCAATTGAGCGTGCTGGCGGGGATTTTTGCCAAATCAATAACGATAATTATACTGGTGGCAAGCTTGCTGGAGAAAAATTGATGGCTGACGGATGCGAAGTATTGATCCATATTAATAACGGATATTATGATGATTGGCCTTCCTTCAAACGAATAGTAGGCTTTGAATTTTCAGTGAAGGATACGCTTCATGAAACAATCATTCGTGAAGAACTGACCGACCCATATTCTGAAGAAGCATCCACTACTATGTCTGCGGTTTTAGATAATTTAATTGAAAAATATCCAAATAAAAAAATGGGCGTTTTCTGCTCAAACGATGATATTGCAAATATGCTTCAAAGAGACTGCATACGAAAAGGGATAAAAATACCAGAAGAGTTAGAAATAATCGGGTATGATAATTCCCCAGTATCTGATAACGCTATCTACCCCATCACATCAATAGACCAAAATATTCCATTGATGGCAGAAATAGCTGTGAATTCGTTAGATACGTACATCCCTCACGAAAATGTAGTAGCTGCGAAACTGATAGAAAAGGGTACCACTTTATAGATTGTCGTGATTTTAATCGTGCCTAGTATAATTACCTTTGTGAAATTTCATTGATATAATGATTTAATCACAAAGGTTAATTGTCAATCTAAACAGATTGACAATTATGATACCTTGAACAATCAGCTCGTCATATTACCGGAATAACCATTACCTAAGTTGATTATTTCAGTGAATTTATTAGTTTGGATATTATACATGAATTGTTGGAAAAACACTAAGAACCTTGATCTGTCGCTCTTTTAAAGATGTTCCTTTTAAGATTGCACAACGATTGCACCATTAACTTGAGGCTAAAAACCGTATATCTCCCCGATTTCCATGAGCTATGCTCAAATTTTTCATCGTTGGTTTCACTTTAATCACACCTTTTAATTTTGACGCAACTTCAAAATTACTATTGGGATATAGATGTCCATAAGTTCCTAAAGTAGTTTGAATATCCTCATGCCCCAATCTATCTTTGATGATTAACGGATTTTCTCCCATCTGAATCAACAATGATGCATGTGAGTGCCTCAAAGCATGAATTTTAATTCTATGGACTCCTGCAATAGTAGAGTACTTAATAATCGCATCTCTAATCGTATGATTTAATGTTGGCTCTCCATTATAGCTCAAAACAAATCCAGTTTTGACAATAGAATTTTGGACATCATGCAAAGTCTTTAGAATTTCTAATGTGTCAGCATCCAAAGCGAGAGTTCTCAGACTTGATTTTGTCTTAGGTTCCACAAACTGATATTCCTCTAACTTTTTGTAGTATAACGTCTTATCAATTTTTAAAATGCCAGTTTCAAAATCAATATCTTCCCATTGAACTGCTGTTGCCTCACCAAATCTCATCCCAGTCATGAATAAAAGCCATAGTGATACATACAGAAAGTGTTGGAAGTAATCATCCAAATAGAAACATGAGATTACTTTTTCAAATTCTTCTTTTGTCCAAAAATCAATTTCTGCTTTTCTATTCTTTACATTCCCAACAATTTTAGAAGGATTTCTTTCAGTAAGACCTAAAATCATAGCCCGTTCCAAAACCATCGTTAGAAGTCCTTGAGTAGTACGGACATATGAGGGTTTCAATGTTTGAGAAAGCTTTGACTGCCACATTTGAACATGGACTGGTTCAATCTCATTAATTGAAAATTCATAAAAGTATGAGAAATGTTTATTGATGACCTTTTCTTTATATTCATATGTTTGTGGCTTAACTTTCACTTTATACCAGGGAAGGAATATTTCTTCAAGAAATTTGCCAAAAAGCATGGTATCCTTATTCTCTTTTGAAATATTCGGACCTTCCAATATGATCTCTGATAAAGCTTTCCTTGCTTCCTTAATCGTACGAAAACCACTTCTGTATTTCTGGATTCTTTTTCCTTTATCGTTATATCCTAAGTTAGCTCTAAAATAATAGGTCCCGTCTTCGCTTTTCTTTATTACTTCTTTAACTTTTGCCATAGTTTTTGCTCCTCACTTTTGTAGGTACAAAAACTAATCATTGCTACATAATTCTGTAAAATTGATTCCCAAAATCTCTTCCACAGCCTCTCGAGGAACCCGATCAAGTTTTTTTGATTCATAATAGATGTGACCTTTATCAATCATCAGGTTCTTTGCTCGTTTAATTATGTCTGCTGCAAAATATTTTCCATAGCCTAATTCAACTAAATCCTTTTTTGTAACAGTAATCATAAAGCTCCCTTCTTTACAGGCTATAGACTTCAATTCCCTCAATTATTATAACAGGTTTATTCAAGTTTTCAGCACTGTAACAATTAATTATTATTAGTATCTGAATTTATTCGCTTTTTTTCGTTAAGATTTGTTAGACTGCTCTTCACAACGTAGGCTACAATTTTTAAATCCTTAATACTTTCACTATTAGAAAAAGGTCATTCATTTTACTCTGAACTCACTCGTTGATTTTAAACATAAAAAAGTTTAATCACTTTTAAATCGCTTTAGGTAAAGCACATAGGGTTTCAACCTCTCCTCAGTCTACGGGAGCCTTGCGGAAGTATCATTATACTTTGACATCATCATTGCAGCTTGATTACCTATATCAAGCTATGTGTTAGTTAATCATCGCTAATTTTAATCGTTGCGTAACTACACGGTAGCTCCGATGACAAAGAACGTGATTTAAAAGTGGAATATTCAATTATCAAAGAACAATGGGCAATTTTTTTGCCTTCAATAAATAAATAGACAAAGACAGATATTTTGAAACCACTAATTTCAAAATATCTGTCTTTTTTTTAAATATTCAAATATTTATCCATATCAAATGTATGAACTGCAATAACAAACTGAACAGATAATTCTTGAAAACAATCCTGATTCATTTTTTTTGAAGAGTCCTTAGAATGTTTTAAAAGGAGAGGCTTAAAAGACTCATAGAGTTCTGCCATAGCCATTTCATCACCGGCTTTAGCTTTTCTTATTAGAGGTACTAAGTTATCGGTCATTAAATCACTCCTACTAATGAAATACAAATTAATGCATTTCTTTATGGTGGTGATTTATTCCGACTATCTACTACTTGAAAAAATAAAGCTCCTTTAACTTACTTAAAATTTTTCTCTTCTTTTTTGATACCATTTGACCACTTATTGAAAAAAAACTACCAATATCAACATCCGAACGTTGATTCAGAAACTTTTCGTATATGATAAACTTTTCAACATCATCAAGTGACATTAATCCTCTAATCAATTGATCTTGATAAGTAATCTTTTCATCAACACTATTATAAAAAGAACTTGATGAAAACGAGTAATTTTCACTAAGTGATCTCTCAATCTCTACACTTTCAATAAACTCTTTATTCTCATGATAGATGATTTTGTTACATCTACTATAAAACGCTCTTGCTTGTCTCTGTATTGTTACTGATATATATCTAATAAACACATAGGTAACATCCATTTCAGTCATTAACTATGGCTCCCTTCTAGGCTAACCGTTTATATTGCCAATACCCGCGATAAGCTTTTTGAACTGGCAGGGAACGTTCATTTATCATTTTAGGTAGAATGTTACACGTCAAATTTTTTAGAGAGATAGCTATTTCATACTCATCACGTAACTTATCAAAAATTTGCTTATTACTTAATGGAGTAGCTGATTGTTTCAAAATTGAAACAATATGCTTTGAAATTCGATCAAAAGAATTATAATGACCGACTTTACTTTCTTTAGCGTAAAAATCTTTTTGTCTGATCATTTCCTTTTCAAGGATTGTTAATGGCTCTGAAATCTTTTCCACTTTATATTCTTTCTTCTCTAATTGATCTAGTCGACACTTCAAATCATAATATTGTTTTGACAATTCTCTCCTTTCCACGATGATTGCTTGAATCGGCTACACTAGACTAGACAGAAAAAATAAGGTGTGTAGAATAATAAAAAACACACGGGAGGATTTTTCATGTCAAGACGTCAACGAAGAACCTATTCAAAAGAATTCAAACAACAAATCG
>ENA-OQNO01000392-OQNO01000392.1-human-gut-metagenome-genome-assembly--contig:-NODE-392-length-43756-cov-4.461092_pt1 | contig 43756 bp, 34 predicted proteins | sample MGYA00242629_ERZ504880 | MGnify/ENA primary metagenome ERZ504880 (study PRJEB26092, sample SAMD00036377) | human gut metagenome | host: Homo sapiens | study: EMG produced TPA metagenomics assembly of... | reverse complement strand
AATTGCGAGCAATCTCCTTTGATAAGACGGGAACATTGACCCAAGGAAAACCAAGAGTAACAGATTACAAAACATTTTCTGATGAACCTGTCATCCCACAATTATTTTACTCGATGGAACGACAATCTACTCATCCATTAGCCGTTGCAATTACCAATTTCTTTAAGGATGAAAAAACGCTGGAACTACAGGTGGAAGAAAAGGCCGGTTTCGGGTTACAAACTACCTATCGCGGCGAGACCTGGCAATTAGGAAAACCAATGAAGAATCAGCAGCATCCCCTCGTTGAACAATGGCACAACGAAGGTAAAACAGTCGTTGTTCTTAGTAAAAATGAAGAAATCGTTGCGCTTCTGGCCTTGATGGATTTGCCTAAACCATTTACCTCTGAAGTAATCTCCTACTTTCAGGAACAAGCAGTCGAAACAGTAATGCTTACTGGTGATAATCTTGGAGCAGCGAAATATGTCGCTCAACAGTTAGGCTTAAATGATTATCACGGCGGCTGTCTCCCTGCTGATAAAACCGAGCTTGTAAAGCAGCAGCAAAAAGAATATACCATCAATGCGATGGTTGGCGATGGGATTAATGATGCCCCTGCTCTCGCCACTGCTAGTATAGGAATTGCCATGGGAGAAGGAACAGATGTGGCAATGGAAGTTTCTGACATGGTTTTAATGAAAAATGATTTGACTAAACTGATGTACAGTCATCGTTTAGCGAAGAAAATGAGACGAATCGTTCGGCAGAATATTATCTTCTCTTTATGTGTAATCGTCTTGTTAATTGCTAGTAATTTTCTTCAATTTCTCACCCTTCCTTTAGGAGTCGTGGGACATGAAGGAAGCACCATTTTAGTGATTCTAAATGGACTACGAATGCTGATGCCATTAAAGGAACCTGTCAGCTTGGATGAAACAAGATGCAGCTCTTGCCCGCTTTATAAGGCAGAACATTAGAAAGAAGCAGAATCGATTCCGATTCTGCTTCTTTTGAGCCCTGCACTTTGTAAATCATGACCAGAAACTAACATAAAACAATTTCCTTTATTTTCTGTTAAGGAAAAAACTTGTCACGATTTTATTGCATTAAAAAGCGGCTTTATGTATAATGAGTAATGTTGAATTGTACGGTATTAACCGTATAAGACTGAATTCGGAGGTGAAATCCATGCCAAACATTGAATCTGCAATCAAACGTGTCCGCACTAGCGAAGCTGCTAACGCTAAAAACTCATCACAAATGAGCGCAATGCGTACTACTGTTAAGAAATTCGAAGAAGCTGTTGCTGCTGGCGCTGAAAATATGAACGACCTTTACAAAGAAGCTGCTAAAGCAATCGATATGGCTGAATCAAAAGGTTTGATCCACAAAAACAAAGCAAACCGTGATAAAGCACGTCTTGCTAAAAAATTAGCTAAATAATAAAAACCGATCGTTTGATCGGTTTTTTTATTTGTTCTTATAAAGATGAGGTTGTGACAGAAGTGGTCAGCTTCAAGAAATAAGAAGGAATTTCCGAAAATTGTTTCTCAAATTTTTGTGAAATTTCGGCTTATTTCCGAATGCTAGTTCTGCTTAGTGAAACTTAGCAGTAACTGTATGCGGAGCTTGCGTAGAAGAAGCTACTTCTGGAACACCGTTTATTCGGAAAAAGGAGCTATGACAAGTCTTTTGTCACAGCTCCATGCTTTATTTATTCGTTAGTTCTTCATAACTTTTCACGCGTTCTTCCATATCTTCAACTGTTTGATTCAACATCTCTGCTACTAACGTTTCATCTTTCTTTATGTTATGCAAAGCAGAGAAGCGAGTCTGACCTTCTAAGAATTCATTCATCTTGCTGAAGTCCGTTTTCTTGAAGTCGATGCGCATTGGATCTTTCCCTTTTTGTGCACGAATAGGGTCATAGCGATAAAGCGGCCAATAGCCTGATTCCACGGCTTTTTTAGATTCTTCGATTGATTTACTCATACCACCGCGGATACCGTGATTGATACAGGGTGTGTATCCGATAACCAATGAAGGTCCGGGATAAGCCTCCGCCTCTTGAATTGCTTTTAAAGCCTGTGTTGGATTGGCCTCGATCGCGATTTGCGCGACATAAACATCGCGATAAGTCATTGCAATCATCCCAAGATCCTTTTTCTTTGTCTTCTTACCGCCGGCAGCGAATTTTGCAATAGCTGCTGATGGTGTTGCTTTCGACATTTGACCACCGGTATTGGCATAAACTTCATTATCCATTACCAAAATGTTCACATCTTCGCCAGAAGCAAGAACATGGTCGATTCCGCTAAAGCCGATATCGTATGCCGACCCCTCCTCGCCAATGAACCATTGACTAGGTTTAGCAAACATTTCTCTGTCAGCTAAAATAGACTGCAACTCAGGATCTGTTTCTTCACTTAATACTGCGCCTAATTTAGCAGCACGTTGCTGACTTCCTTCGCCTTCTAACATATGATCCAGCCAGTCCTGCAGCTGTGCTTTTGTATCTTACGCACCAAGACCTTTTGCTAAGGCTGAGGTAATTTTATTTGCTACTCGATTTCGTTTAGTTTCATTCGCCATATGCATTCCTAAGCCATATTCAGCATTGTCTTCAAATAGCGAGTTACTCCAAGCCGGACCGCGGCCGTCTTGATTAACTGTATATGGTGTCGCTGGTGCTGAACCGCCCCAGATAGAAGAACAGCCAGTCGTATTTGCGACCATCATCCGATCTCCGAACAACTGAGTCAATAGCTTCACATATGGTGTTTCACCACAGCCTGCGCACGCTCCCGAAAACTCAAGCAACGGCTGTTCGAATTGAGAACCCTTAACCGAGAATTTCTTCGCTGGATTCTCTTTTTGACGCAGAGTCATTGCGAATGCCCAATTCATCGCTTGTTCTTTTTGTTCCTCATATGATCTCATCACTAAAGCCTTTTCTTTAGCAGGACAAATTTCTACGCAAAGGCCGCAACCAGTACAGTCCTCCAAAGAAACTTGGATACGGTATTTTAAGCCGTCTTTTCCGCGCATATCACGGGTAATGAAGCCTTCAGGAGCTGCTGCCATTTCCTCATCATCAGCAAGAAATGGACGAATTGCCGCATGCGGACAGATAAAGGCGCATTCATTACACATTGTACATGCTTCAGGAATCCATTCAGGAACTTCCAAAGCAATTCCGCGTTTTTCATAAGCCGCTGTACCAGATGGCATTACGCCGCCTAGCATGCCGTTTTCGATCAGGTCATTGACAGAAAGCTGATTTCCTTCCTGACGATTGACTGGTTCAAGAATATTGCGGATGTAGGCAGGTTTGGTTTGATCACCGCCGCTAAATAGCGCCTTGCCTTCAACTTCAGCCCATTCATCTGGAATCTCGATCTTCTTCAATTCAGCGACAGTCGCATCAATCGCCTGCCAATTTCGTTCAACGATCGTCCTAGATTTCTTCCCATAGGCTGCATCTACTTCTGCCTTAAGCAGTGGCAAATAGGTCTCGTGATCCATGATATCCGTCAGCTCGAAGAAAGCTGTTGACATCACTTGATTGATCCGTCCGCCTAAGCCCGTTTTTTGAGCGATATCCATCGCGTTGATAATATAGAAATTAATTTTGTGGTCAGCTAAATAGCGTTTGAGGCGATTTGGCAATAATTGCTTGACCTTCTCTTCATCCCAAACAGTATTCAGCAAGAAGGTGCCGCCATCTTTTAAGCCCTTTAATAAATCATATTGATGGATATAAGCGCTATTGTGACAGCCGACAAAATCAGCCGCTTCTACATTGTAAGTCGAAAGGATAGGTTCTTTCCCGAAACGTAAATGAGAATTCGTCAATCCGCCTGACTTCTTCGAATCGTAAGAGAAATAGGCTTGTGCATAATAATCGGTATTGTTCCCGATAATCTTGATTGCTTGCTTATTCGCTCCAACAGTACCATCTGATCCAAGTCCCCAGAATTTCGCTTGGAAGGTGGATTTTGGTGTTAAATCTAGCACTTCGCTCATTGGCAAGGATAGATTTGTTACATCATCAATGATTCCGATGGTAAATCGTTGCTTCAGCTCAGCAGCTGGGAATAGCAAATGATTGAAAACAGCGACGATTTGATCGGGTGTCACATCTTTAGAAGCAATTCCGTAACGACCGCCGATAACGATTGGTCGATTGGTATGACGATAAAGAACACTTTGTACATCCAGCAATAAAGGTTCGCCGTCTGATCCAGGTTCTTTCGTCCGATCTAGAACCGCTACTTTTTCAACCGTTTCTGGTAATTTCTCTAATAAGTTTTCTGCTGGGAATGGACGATATAAATGAATATCCAAAAAGCCAACTTTACGACCGTTAGCATTCAAATAATCAACCGTTTGCTGAATCGTTGGTGAAGCCGATCCCATCGCGATGATCACTTCTGTTGCTTCAGGATCACCGTAATAATTCGTCAGATCATAATTCGTACCACGCAGATTGTTGATCTTGTTCATATACTTTTGCACAATCGCAGGCATTTCATCATAATAGCGATTGACCGTTTCTCTTTGTTGGAAATGAATATCGGGATTTTGAGCTGTACCCGAGACATTTGGACGATTAGGGTTCATTCCTAATCTTCTAAAATTAGCTAAAGCTTCCCAGTTCATCATCGCCTTCAAATCATCGTAGTCAATGACTTCGATTTTTTGGAGCTCATGACTTGTTCTAAATCCATCAAAAAAGTTCATGAAGGGCAGTCTGCCTTCGATACTTGCTAAGTGTGCCACTGCAGATAGATCCATAACTTCTTGGACACTGCCTTCAGCCAGCATACAAAAGCCCGTTTGACGAGCCGCCATTACATCACTGTGATCACCGAAGATACTTAATGCATTGGTAGATACTGCCCGCGCCGCTACATGGAAAACGGTCGGTAATAACTCACCAGCGATTTTAAACATGTTTGGAATCATCAACAGCAAACCTTGCGAAGCTGTATAAGTCGTGGTTAGAACTCCTGTTTTCAAGGAACCATGGACCGTTCCAGCAGCACCGGCTTCTGATTGCATTTCTACTACTTTAACTGTCTCATTGAAAATATTCTTGCGACCCTGTTCTGCCCACTCATCAACGACTTCCGCCATCGTTGAACTAGGAGTGATCGGATAGATTCCTGCAACTTCAGTAAATGCGTAGGATATATGCGCCGCTGCTGTATTTCCATCCATTGTTTTCATAGTTTTCATCATTTGCACCTCGCTTAAACCAATTGCTCCTGCTTTGTCTTTTGAATGTATTGATCAATCTCATTTGCTGCGATTTTTCCAGCACCCATTGCTAAGATAACAGTGGCTGCTCCTGTCACAATATCTCCTCCAGCGAAAACACCTGGGATCGAGGTTGCACAGGTTTCTTCATCAGCATCGATGTATCCCCATTTATTCAGTGAAAGCTCAGGGAACGTATCTAATAAAACCTTATTCGCCCCTTGTCCGATTGCTTCGATAGCAGTATCTGCTTCAATAATGAATTCACTGCCTGGAATGACGATCGGTCGCCGACGGCCAGATTCATCTGGTTCGCCTAACTCCATTTGAACACATTTGACGGCTTGTAATCGTCCATTGCCATCATCTATGTATTCGATTGGATTGCTTAACCAATGGTATTCAATTCCTTCTTCGACTGAATGGTGATACTCTTCCTCACGAGCTGGTAATTCTTCTAACGAGCGTCGATAAACAATGGATACTTTATCTGCACCTAAACGTTTTGCTGACCGTGCTGCATCCATCGCAACATTTCCGCCACCGATAACAACGACATTTTTTGATTTTTGAACAGGGGTATCGTATTCAGGAAATTGATAGCCATGCATCAAATTTACTCGAGTTAAGTATTCACTAGATGAGTAGACTCCGTTTAACGAGGTCCCTTTGATGCCTTGGAATCTTGGAGCGCCGGCTCCAACAGATAGATAACAGGCATCGAACTCATCAATGATCTCGTCCATAGTAATCGTTTTTCCTACGACGACGTTTGTTTCAATTTTTACCCCTTGTGCGACAATTCGCTCGATTTCCTGCTTAACGATTCGTTTTGGCAGCCGGAATTCTGGAATTCCGTATGTCAAAACTCCACCTGGAGCATGTAGCGCTTCATAGACAGTTACATCGTAGCCTAATTTCGCTAAATCACCAGCAGTAGTAAGTCCGGAAGGTCCTGAGCCAATCACTGCCACACGGCCCTTATCACTATTGATTTCTTTGTATTCTAATGGTTGCTCCAAGGCCCAATCTGCAACTAAACGTTCTAGCTTCCCGATGGCCACGGGCTCAAACTTCTTCGAGCGCCCTAATCGACAAACCATTTCACATTGTTTTTCCTGTGGGCAAACGCGCCCGCAGATCGCAGGTAAATTCGTATACCGACCTAGAATTTCGTAAGCCAGCGGCATATTTCCTTCTTCGATTGCTTTGATAAAACCAGGAATATCGATCATTACAGGACATCCCGTAATACAGGGAGCATTTTTACATTGCAAACAACGACTCGCCTCAAGTTGTCCTTCTTCCAAGGTATAGCCCAATGCCACTTCATCAAAGTTTTGATTGCGAATCTCAGGGGCTTGCTCCTTCATTGGCGTTTTTGTATAACTGCGTTTAGCCATTTGAACTCACCTGCTTTTCATATCTTTCGTTAGCCAGTAATTCTTCTGGACGATATTGCTGCATTCGATTGACAAACTCATCCCAATCAACTTCTTCGCCTAAAAATTCCGGCCCGTCAACACAGGCGAATTTAATCGAATTATCAACGGTTACACGACAACCGCCGCACATACCCGTTCCATCAATCATAATTGGATTTAATGAAACATAGATCGGCACCTCGTATTTTTTTGCCGTAAGCGTACAAAACTTCATCATAATACTTGGACCAATCGCCCAGGCCATCGAAATTTTTTCACGTTTGAAAACTTCTTCCATGGCATCCGTAACTAGCCCTTTTTGTCCAACTGAACCATCATCCGTCATCAGAATCAACTCGTCGGAATACTTTCCGCAATCTTCTTGAAGAATCAATAAATCCTTGTTTTTCGCTCCAAGAACTGTAATTACCCGATTGCCGGCTTCCTTTAGCCCTTTTACGATCGGGAATAATGCTGCTATCCCAACACCGCCTCCTACTAAGAGAACGGTACCATAATTCTCAATATCTGTCGCTTTTCCTAAGGGCCCTACAATATCCGTTAAAGCTTCACCAGCCATAACAGTCGCGAGCTGGGCTGTCGATTTGCCGATCACTTGAAAGATTAAGCGTACCCAACCCGCTTCTTTGTCCGTATCAACGACAGTCAGCGGAATACGCTCACCATTTTCGTCGATTCGCAAGATCACAAACTGCCCTGGTTGCGCTTTACTGGCAATTCGTGGTGCATCAACTAAAATTTCAAACTCAGTTGGTGCCAGTTCCTTGCGTTCTAATACTTTAAACAAATCCTCACTCCGTTCTTTCAATGTGATTCCTTATTCCGCTGCTTCAATCAGCGTTTTAACGAAAGCCTTCAATACTTCTTCATCATCATCGTCTGCTTCATTTTCGATTTTCACAGTTTCTGCTGCTTTTTTTGCCCCAGTTTTAGCAAAGGCTTCATCGAATGCAATCGCTGCATGACAGAAATAATCTGGATATAATTCGCTGTCTCCGCTTCCTACAACACCATAAACTTTTCCTGATAGATCTTCCTCTTGTAGTTCTTCGTGGAAGTCTTCCAAATCAAACGGGATCTCGCCATCTCCATCAGTATAGGTAGCTAGGACACAGATATCCGCATCTTCATAAAAATCTGCTTCCGCATCATCAGCGTCAACGCGTTCAACGTCAATACCGTTCGCTTCGAAAGCATCCTCCAGAATTTCAGAGATTCCTTCTGTGTTTCCTGTGTTAGTTGCATAAACGATCTTTGCTAGTGTCATTTTGTTCATCCTTCCTTCTTATCTGATTTTGGATAAATAAAGCCAATAAGATTTGGCTATTATTCCTTAAATAATGAAAGCCCTTTTTTGCATTTTGGAAAGAAACTTCAAAATAAATATTAGAAGTTTGCCACTTTAATCATAACTCAAAACCGTGAATTAATGAACATCTCATTGGGATTTTTATTCGTTATTTTTTTAATAAAACCTGTTTTTCGCTGGTTTTTTGAGTTCTCAAGACTCTAATTGAGAAAGCTTTTCATTTAGCGGTATATTTTTATTATCGACTGCTAAAAATACGCAAAAACCAGCCTGTCAAAATTGACCTGCTGGTTTAATAAATTGGATAATTATAGAATCCAATTGAGAAAAAATTCTAATTTTTGATGCGTTCTGTTGATTTTAAAATAAACAACTGAAAACTCAATTCTTTCTCAGCTTGTCCCGTTTTTACCTCATAATCATTTTCCACCAATTCATCGTACATAGACACGAGTAAATCCAAAGGAAATTTGGCTACCTGCTGCATCGCCAGCTTCACACGATAAGGATGTACACCTAAGGTCTCAGCGATATTGGCCTGCTGATAACCGATTTTTTGCAAAATTTTTGTTTGTAAGAGCAAGCGGATCTGACCAATCAAGATGGCGGTCAATTTGATAGTCTCCTCCCCCTGAAGATGGAGCTCTTCGTAGGTTTGATAGGCTTTTGCTGTATCCCCTTTTAAAATCTGTTCAGTCAGTTCAAAAATATTGTGTTCCAACGTTTTAGGTACCAAATCTTGGACCAATTGAAGGGTGATTGTTCCGCCTTCGCCTGCAAGCAATAGCAGCTTTTCAATTTCGTTCATCGCCTTTGAAAGATCAAAATCAGTTAAGCGCAAGAATAAATCAAAGGCTTCCTTTGAAATCTTTACTTGTTCATTACTAATGTAACGCTGTAAAAAATTGCGCAAATCTCTTTCTTGTAATGGTGCTGCATCAATCACCGTGGTCTTTTTCAAGGCCTTCGTGATTTTTTTGCGGGCATCCAGCTTGGGGTAGGTTGCCCAAAAAACAACGATCGAAGTATCCAGTGGCTGTTTTAAATAATCTACTAAACTATCAGTATCTTGCTCGGGAACATTGCTTTTCTTCTCACCAGTTAAAAAATAAGGCTTCTCGACAAAAATCAAACGATAATCACCAAAAAAAGGTAAAGTTTCAGCCTCGTCAATCACTGCTCCTAAGCCATTTTCTTCCATATCAAAAGACATGAAGTTCAATTCCTCTAAATCATCCTTCTTCATTCGATCTAAAAACGCCTGACGTATTTCCTGAATCAAATAATCTTCCGTCCCGGTTACAAGATAGACCGGTTTCAATGACGCATTTCTGATTTGCTGAAGGGCTTCTTGTGTATTCATGTCATTACTCCTAATTCAAACTATTGTTCTTCATATGACCTTATCGATAAACGAAAGACCTGACTATTTATGCTACCACGATTATTCCAGAAAATCTATTAGGAGTTTGATTTCTCCCCATTTTGTAATAGCGGACCAGTGATAATAAATCATCCCTTGTTGATCTGTTCGAAAAACGCGAATTTTCTGCTTGTTTAATTTTGTTAGGGTCTCTTGAGTCGGATGACCGTAACGGTTCTTTTTACCAGCAGAAATGATCGCGTATTTCGGCCGGACTTTTTCTAACAACTCTTTTCCAGTTGACGTATTGCTGCCATGATGACCAACCTTTAGAAAGTCTGTTTTCAGCTGCGGATAATTTCGAATCAGCGTTTCTTCTCCTGTGGTTTCTAAATCGCCAGTCAATAAGAAACGTTGATGATTTATTGTAAAATAAGTGACCAGTGAATCATCGTTTTCACCTGTGCTCTTTTCAGGTGAAAGTATCTGTACCTTAAGCTTATTACCGACTGTATCTCCCTTTTTCACTAAATGGATCTTAGTGCCCTTGATTGATTGAATAAGCGTCTTCAGCTCTACTTGAGAACCCTTTGCTAAGTAGAGATTTTTTACCTTAACGTTATCTATCACGTTCACCAATTCTCCCATATGATCGGCATCATTATGAGTAATTAATAAATGATCAATTTTTGTACAACCTAAAGATTTCAAAAACGGCAGCAGATTGTAATCCGAAAGGTGCTTTTGTTGACGCCTCTGCCACTTCTTTTGCCTGAATTTTAAGCGGCCCCCTGTATCAATCAAAAAGGTCTCCTGCTTGAAGGGCAGCTTGATAAAGATACTATCTCCCTGACCCACATCCACAAAAGCGACCATACCCTTTGCTGAAAAAGAGACAGAAGCTATTAGCAAGAAGGCAATCCCCAATAACCAATATGTTTTTCGCTGATATTTCAAACGATCAATTAATAAAAGAACAATCAGAATGAGAAATAAGAGGATCGTAAACGTTGGACGACCTATCGTTAGATTTGGAAAAGCTGCTAACGCTAATACTTTTTCAAGTAATCGAAAGAACTGCTCTAGTAAAAAACTTAAAAATTGCGGGATTGGCAAAAAGCAGCCCAAAAAGAGAACGATACACCCTGGTAAGATCAACCATTCGAAAAGAGGAAACAGTAGGATCGTAAATAACCCGCCGATAATTGTCCATTCACTAAAGCTATAGATCATAATCGGCAAGGCAAAAGCAGAAAATAAAACTAGCTGTTGCCATTTTTTTAGTCGCAAATCATTAAGATAGGACAGTATCAACGCAAAATATAAGCTTAGCTGTGCACCAACTGACCAAAATACTAATGGAAAACAAAGGATTAGTAAAAATAGCATAATACTCCACTGATCAAGTTTTGAAAGCTGGATTTCGAGGGTCAAACAAGCAAAAGCAATGAGAAAACTCACAACTGCCCGAATTGTACTAAAACCGCTACCAGTCAAAATGATCAATAGAAGTCCAACTGCACTCAACAAAAGAAGCCGCGTCTCTCTGACCAGCCCAGCTCTCTTCAGAAGTAAATGAACCCCGCCTAAGTAAAACTGGATATGCATCCCTGATAGCGTAAACAAATGCAAGAGTCCTGTTGTCTTGTAGGCAGAGGTATAATCAGCAAATTGAGCATCTTTATAGCCAATTATCAGTGCTTTGATATAACTAGCCAATCGCGTAGAATAACGCCGGTCAATCCTCCAAATCAAGCGTTGCCGCACATCACTGATTGAAAATCGCTGTATTTTTACAGGCTTTATTGCCTTTGCTTGCAAAACTTGAGTAAACCCAAGGCTTTGATAGTATTTTTTTGCATCAAATCCATTTAGATTTCTGGCATTGTCAAAATCTTCGGTATCGCCATTGACTATAGCCATATTAGGCAACGCTTTTCCTTGCCAAATCGCCTTCTCTGCTGGAGACTTCAAGGTATTATAAACGAAATATTTTTTCCCTTGTATTTTTCCTGTCAACTTTAGGAAATTCCCATCAACCTTTATCGAATCCGTTTGAATTTTCAAATACCCATTTGTTATCCTCTGAGGCTCATTCTCTATTTTATTTACATAATAATACGTTCGTAAACTAAGAAAAAAACTGCACAAAAAGACCATCAGCCATAGCCAACGATTTTTCATGCAGATCATTCGAATAATTAAACTACTTAATAGCAACAACAGCAATAAATGAAACTGATAAAACAAACTCGCCACTAAAATAGCGCTCAGAATCGGTAAGATTAAATAATTGCGCAGGGAGTCTATCCTTTTGGTAATGTGGCAGCATCTTCTCCTAATTGCAATTTTGTAAAGTATTTGCTTTCCAAGTGAACCTGATGTGCACTGGCACCAACTTGATTGATTAACTCGATTGCATATGGATCATTGCGATAATCCTTTAAGTAATGAATCTTTTTGATTCCAGCCTGCAGCAAAGCTTTAGTACACGCCAAACATGGAAAGTGTGTCACGTAAACCTCCGCTTGATCCGTCGCGATCCCCAATTTAGCACACTGCAATAACGCGTTCATTTCCGCATGAATCGTTCGTAAACAATGTCCGTCAACAACATAACAGCCTTCATCTATACAGTGGACATCGCCGCTGACTGAACCATTGTACCCTCCGGCAATGATTCGCTTGTCTCGCACAATAGTCGCGCCAACCTCCAAACGAGTACACGTGCTTCTTAATGATAGTAAAACGGCCTGCGCCATAAAATATTGATCCCAGGGAATCCGTTCATTATTTTGGGTGCTGTTATCTTTCAAACCCTTGGTATTACTAGCTTTTTGTAGTTCATCAGTCATATCAAAAACTCCTCTTTTTACTAAATGGACACAAAGTGGACACAATTTTCTTAAAATTGCTTTCACAATTATGTAAAAGCAATCACGTTAATATAACGTTTTTACTCAAATTTCTATGGAATGAAACCATGTTGATACCAAGGAATTCATTCCATAATTTAAGGATTATTCTCAACTGAATCGTTGCCCTTATTGCTTTTATTGCATCCTCAACTTGTATTAAAAACTATCTAAATCGTAAAAGGACACAACAATTGGACACAATTTTTAGATAAATAATCCTTTCGATTGTTCATCAGACACAACCAACTCGCTAAAATTAGCGTGCTCTAAAGCATTCATTAAGTCAGAATTCATTTGTTCAGTTACTTGATTGTAAATCTCTAACGTTGTTTTTGAATCCTTATGGCCAACTCTAGTCATTATTGCCTTAATAGGCACACCCTTTTCAGCAAGATAAGAAATGTGTGTATACCGAAACGTATGTGTAGTAACATGTTTGTTCCACGTGGGATACTTTTCTCTTAACATTTCATCAATGCATGTATTTCGAGTCTTTTTGCTTTTGTCATTTATAAATCTATTTACCTCTGAGTCGTTTACTGGATTTCCCGTTTGCAACTGAAAAATATAATCTGTTTCGGTAAACACTTTTCGTGGGTGAACTCTCCTCCGGTTTTTCTTCCCGGTTTTAGTAATGTAGTGCTTAGTAAATACTTCTCTTTTTTCACGTTTACGTACATCTTCTTTTCTATTTTGATTGATTTTGATACGATTAGTAATGATCTCGATGCACCGACTATCTAAATCAATGACTCGCAAACTATGTCTTGTTTTCGGGGCATTGATCTCATACTCTTCGACTCTTTTTCCGTGAGAAACTAGGGTCTTATTAATTATTAACCTTTTAGATCCAAAATCAACATCATCTCTTTTTAGAGCAGCTGCTTCTCCTATTCTCAACCCTGTACGAGCTAAAAATTCCATCAGATCAAGATACATAAAATCCCAACGAGAATCTTTATTTGTGAAACGAAGATAATAATCCTTTGTAACTCCTAGTAGTTGCTTCATCTCTGTTTGAGTCAACCATTTCTTTAATTGCTTTGTTTCAGCAGCGATGAACCGGTCCGCAGGTATTGTTAAATCATTTTTGGCAAACTTCAAATTAATCATGAAATCATTCAAATACCCATAATAGGTGATTTGACGAATGAGACTTCTGATTTTTCTTAATGTCGCTCCTTGTAACGGAATATTACTGTCATGAGATGTAAGCTTCAATATCTTTTTATTCCATGCATGAGTAACAAAATTTTTCGTCAAGTTCTCTATTGGTAGTTCGCGAGGAATCACTGGATAAATGATTGTCCGTAGCAACTTCATCTGTGAATATTCAGTAGTTTGACGGACACTTTCGACCCAGTTTTCATACCAGATATCCACCAACTCACCAAATGTATCTACTTTATCACTTGATTTTCCTTGCCACTCTTCATATATTTCCTCGATTCTTTTCTCTAAAAATCTTTTCGCTTGAAGACCTGAGCGAATACCATATTTTTTCCATGACACATAAATTCGATTTGTTTCGCCTGTTACTGGATGTACGTAATCATAGTAAGATTTTTTTAAACCACTTTTTTTAGATGTTTGAGTACCATACCCCTTTAAAATGAAATCTTTCATTAAATTTATCTCCTCTCAGAACAAGAACTGGATAAATTTAATACCTATATTACCTAGTCTAAATTTACCATATTCCCATAAAATTGTGTATCTAACCTATTGAGATATTTATGTACACTTTTTTAGTTTGAATCTATTCCTACATAGCTAACAACAAATATGATTTAAAAAAAGACACAGAATTTTAGATAAAAAAAGAGAGCTGCAGGTCTATTTATTTCAATGCCTGCTTCTCTCGACTATTTTTCTTGTTCTGACATATTGAGGAAATAAAGAGCTACACAATATTGGATACTCACTACTTTATCAACTTCATAGAAATCTATTTTGAAAAAGGGGTTTAAATATTCGGATACCTTGTAAATCTCATATAATGCGAACTCCTCATTAGACAGCTCATCTTCGTAGAATTTTCCTCTTTGTGACAGTAGCTCAGAGGTTACTTCAGTTTCAGAGTTCAAATAATCATAAATTTTTGAAAATCCGTAATCTGTTTTTATTCCAGAAAGTTTCATTAAATAAGTGATGCTCGGATATAGTAATTTGGAAAAACTATTCTCTAACTCCTCTAAATTTTTTTCTAAAGTCATATTCTGTAAATGAAGAGAATATTTATATAACAACTTTCTCAATTCATCTTTATATTGTTCATATTTTTTTTCTTTTCTTTGATCTCGAAAAGAAAGAGACAATCTTTCACCAACTTTTGCTAATGTTGAGTACTCTTCAACTCTACCATCGATATACTCTACAACTTCGATTTGATTTGGATATCTCACTTTCAATGCGGTCAGACATTTTGATACATAATCACTATCTGAAAGTTCTTCATCATTTTCAAAAATTTTCTGCTCCTTTAGGTTGTTTTCTGCTGTGGTAATCTCATCCTCAAATATGCTGGAAATATCATTTAAAAGATTCAAAGCTATTCTCGCAGCATTTAATAAGTCCTCCTCAATGTTTACTGAAAAAATCGTTGTTTTTTTAGCGCCTCGTTCTCTAATTATCATTCGAAAGTCTGTAGATTCAGAATCGTCAAAAGCACGATTATATGGACGTACATCTTCACACCATCTAATATTATCCTTTCCAAAACCAAACTCTTCGTATCTCGTTGTTTCTAATGGATGAGCTAAGGCAAGACTACGAATTAATCGAAACCTTTTTATCACAGGATTTTTTATTCTTTGAGGTTTCATGATTTTTAGTAATTGTTCAACTGAATGAATAATGTGATCAGTTTTAATGGTCAGTTCGTAAAAATATCCAGAAGTATAACTAGATTTACCTACTCTATTCAATTCTTCTACTTTAGAATTTATATCTTGAACTGCATAGTTAATAATCAAAATTGCCGTCTCTATTTTTTCCTGATTATCATTTTCTATCAATTCAAAATATCTTCTCATTTTTTTTACGAATCGTTTTTGGTTCTTTGTATTTAATCTATCCACTATTAATTAATCCCCTTTTTTTAGACTCTAAGCTAAGCTATTCTATTCTATATATTATAAAATATGATTTTCATCCAATATGCTAAAGTCCATTATGCGTTCAAGCTGCATTATGATAATTACTTATTACTCACAACTTCTAGTTTACTCGTTTCAATCAACTCAACTAAGTATTTTGATACTGAATCTATCAAAAAACCTCCCTTAAGATTGCTTTGGATTAGGAATAATGACTTAACGAGTACTGTTGATTATTGATTAGACTTCATAAACTGAGATTAGCTCTGATTCAGTCCGTTAAATTGTTGCTAATAATAGTATTTCAAATAATTATCTCCAAATCTTCTGTTCGAGAATCTCTAGCGCATCGGAACTCTGCAATAAATTCAAACGTGCCTTGATCAACTGTTTACGTCCCGAAAGATTCTTAGTGTAAAAGATTTCAACCGATAGCCCTTGTTGCTTGGCTGCGTCTAAAAAGGTCTGCACTGTTGTCTTATTTTTATTATAACGACTGGGTATCGAAAAATAGTCCTGTTTGATTTTTATCAGATAACGTGGTGAATGAATCTCTCCTAATAACTCACAAACCAGATCATTGAAAAGTTTTTCTTGATGATAACTTGCGACAATCTCACATGAAAATGAATCGTCATTCCACTCAATGACTAATGGGTTATGCTCGGATAGCATTTCGTCATTTACTAGTAATTGGTGCAACGTTTGAACTAGTTTCTGCCGAATATGACAAACTTTCTGCCAATGCCTTCTTCTTTTTCTTTCATTAAAATAAAGTTTCAGCTCTCCATGCAGAAAAGCCTGAAAAAAATTTAGCTTCTCTAAGTTGCTGATCTTAAAATCGGTTGTCTCAAAACGGACCGTTGTTTCTTTAGGTTGACTTCGAATAAACAACGGCATTGCCAAGCGACTCCCCTGCTTTAAAGCAGCCTCCCAAAGTGAAAAATATTGCGTTCGTTCTTTCGAGTTATAAAGATTATTCTGTGTATAGCTGGTTATCGCTTGAAGATCGGGAACATCTGGTAGTTCAAAGCGTTCCTGACCGGTTGAGATTGCAGGTTCCTCCATCAGGTTTAACCCTTCAATATACGATAAACGCTTCATAACAGAATCAAACAGCGGCTGTTCTGGTAATGGAACATGCGGATAGACCAGACCAATATGCCAAATGTTCGTCAACTTATTATCCACGGAATTCCTCAATCCCCTGCCACGAATTTGCTGTGTCTGAACATAAGAACCTGACCCATTTCCCATAATGATCGTATTGATGCCAGGACAATTCCAGCCTTCACCTAATAAGCTCACTGTACCGATCAACAGATTGATCTCGCCTGAATCCAAAAGCATTGTAGTCAGTGTTAACAAGTCACTGCGATTTTTATCCGTCATCGCTAAATAGCTATATCCTGTCAGTTTTTTCTCTCTGCGAAATGCTTCAAAATCTTGAAAATAGTTTTGAAATATTTTTTGATTAACAATCAAAAAATCGCCGCAAATGGCCGCTAAGGAGGTTTCGGGTAAGATTAACTCCTTAAATGATAAGAAGGCAGGTGCGACACCATATTCTAAATAGCTTTCTTTTCCAGCTAACACTTCTTGTTTAATCCGATCAAAGAGCAGTACACAACGCAACTCTTTTCCTAGATAGCTTTCTTCTTTCACAAGAATGTGTTGAATGGCCTCTTTCATTAAAGGAATATTTGATTGATTTCCCTTTTCAAAATCGGGAAAAAGTCTAAGGTTATCTTCAAATAGCCAGCCCTTTTTTGAAAGGTAGCTAAAAATTTCTAATTGAGGAGCAACCTGAAAGAGATACTGATATAAATCAATCAGACTATTCCGTGTTTGCGGCGGAATTTTGATTTTTTTTCGTTTCGTCCCCAATACCTCCCAATGATCTTCACTAAATTGATATTGTTGCTCATTCAAATAAAGCAAGCAGCTCAAATATCGGTCGAAGTTCTGATAAATAAATTCGGTATGATTCAACGGCTGCTGAATAAATTCTTGAGCTAAAAGAAAGTTGGTCACTTCTGATTGACCACATAGATTGGCTACGATTTGATTTTGTTCATTTAGAAATTCGAAAAATTGTTTCTGTGATTCCTTTGTTACTGGCGATAAGTAAACATAGTCCTGATAAGGAGCGAGAACTTCCTCTTTGATTAATTCAGAAACAGCGATTTCTTCATCGATTGGGCCAGTCAGGCGAATATAGTTGCCCCATTCTTTCTGATTTGCATCAAAGGGAGGTGTTGCTGTTAAGGCTAAAGTTTGCAACCCAATTGTTTTTTCTTTTAAGTCCAGCAGCAAATCTGACCAGCTTTTTTTTAAGTGGTGCGATTCGTCCATCACCAGAAAATCAATCCCATATTTTGTAAAGTAATCTTTTGCTTCTTCTTTCCTTTTACTATATAACTCCTGATAGGTTGTAATCGTAATCCACGCTGGTTCAATCAATGATTCAGAGACCTTCCATTGCGGATGATGAAACAGAATCGCTTCAAACCACTGCTTTTTTAATAGGATCGAAGGAACCAGGATCAATGTCTTTCGCTGAATCTTTTCAACAAGTTTCATCCCTAGTATTGTCTTCCCAGATCCTGATGGAGCAACAATATGTATACTCTCATTATCCAAGTAATCATTTAATTGGTCGATAACTCGTTGTTGATAGGCTCGTAACTTGATAGCTGGCAATATTAACACTCCTTGTTAATTAACTGAAGTACAGCTCATATACCACATAAAAGTAGTAAAACCATCTCATTATATTGTAGCATTATATCAAGGGCATTGTTTTGGAAACGAAAAAGGCAAAAAATCTAACGAGTACGTCGATTTTTTTGCCTTTTAATCTGTTCGGAATGACCATTATTCAAATTAATTATCGGGATTTCTCATAAGTAGAGTTTTTGTTAAACTAGAAAAAAATATTCGTGGATGATTTAGAATCTTGTTCTAATTATTCTGCTCTTTTTTTGAGATGTATAGAATCAGGATTACTAAATTAGATCATTAATTATCTTGGCTATCGAAACTCTTAAATTATTAATCATATATTTTTTTATCTCTCGATATATGCCTACAATTTCTACCTCATTAGAATAAGTTAAGGCCCTTTATCCTAATAGAATTGGTTGATGTCACCAAAAATTGTCTGTCTTCTCCTGCCTTGAGGAAAATGTGATTGTCCTCACTCTCGAATGATTCTGGATCTGTTGTGTTGTAAACTTCTACTCCTAAAGCTGGAAATTCTCCAACATTCATAAGTTTCACAGTTCGTGCATCTAGTCGTTCCATCTTTACTGATGTTCTAGGTAAATCAAAAATTATCCCGCTATTATTTTCAATATTCTGGTAATAAGTGGATCTATTATAAAAAGTTCCATCAGCAATCATATCAATCACAAAAAACAGTAAGTTTCCTTTCATCGTTTTACGATCTAATTTAATAGCATCTAATTCGATTATTTCATTTTTAAAAGTATACTTGGAAACAGGGATCTCCTGTCGAAAGACTTCATTTAAATTTTCATCATAAACCTGAATTTTCAAATCAATATTCACGAAATGTCGTAAACGACAATTATCATTTAGAATATACAAAGGAATCTCTTGAGGCATCCCCCGTTGATTCAGCTTATTGAATAGCAATACTGGTTTGATTGGTTCAAGACTGTGTTTCACCATGTAATAACTTGATTTTGGCACTCCATACCAATCAATAGTTGACCAAGAAGCAGCTGGGTAGTTATCATTCAACTTGTAGTAGATTGTTCCTGTACAGTCTGGATAAGTCGTCCTAGCTTTTTCTATTACTCGTGAAATTGCTAAACCTTGAATCATTTGCGTTGCATGAATCATTTCTGTCAGTGACGCATTATCCCCTGCAAAATAGGACGCTACCTGTGATAACCGATCAACGTCATCTGCTTTTCCCATAACAGGTGTATGGTACTGAAAAGCTTTTGAAGGAGGCCACTGATGAATCTGTCCCTCTGAAATATAGCGTTGAACAGATTCATAATTAGGAAAACTGGGTAAGCCAAATTCTCCCAAAAAACTTCCGTCCAATTCTAAATAATGATCCAAGTGTCTTCGCTCCCAATAGCATTCATGATCGTGCAAGCTACCACCGTATGGCTCTGTCCGATGATAAGGTCTTGTTCCATCATATCGCAATGCTATCCTACCAAACTCATCTATCACTTGACCGTTAGGTTCACGTGATTCGTTTCCCCCACAATACATAACTAAAGAAGGAAAATTCCTCAATCGCAGTGTATGGCGTTTAGCAGTATATAACAAGATTTCTTCAGGTTGCGTTTTATCGCTATCCCAAGCTGTTGGCCATTCTTGCATGACCATAATACCTAACTCATCACACAATTGATAGAAGTAGTCTTTTTCTGGAATCCCCCCACCCCAAGCTCTGATAAATTGAATGTGCTGCTTCTGAGCTAGTGTCAAAAACCGTTGATATTTTTCGTCTTTTAAATTCAGTAAAGCATCCATGGTACACCAGCCGGCACCTTTAAGGAAGAATGGCTGCCCATTCACTACAAACTGCCATTTGTACCGTTCAGCTGTATTTTTTTCCTCACTTGTGCGCATCTCAATTGTTCTAAAACCAAAATCATGAGTATAGTAGCTTGTAATGTTACCCTCTTCTTCAAAATATACCATGAATTCATACAAATTAGCCTCGCCCAAACCATTCGGCCACCATGAATAGACCTCAGGAAATTCGAAACTCAAATTTATTGAGTCTTCAGCTGAAATATGCTCGGAGAAACTTAAAGATTCTCCACTAAAATTTTTAGGACGTATCGAAAAATGAAGTATTCCCAATCTTTTTTTGTTGTCAGAAAAGTCGACTTGTAAGCCCAATTTCTTCAAATCATAATTCTTAACAAAAAGAAAAGCGTTTATATCATAGCCAAAATTCCGTTCAATCCAGCAATCATTCCAGATTCCTATTGTCGGTAGATTGGAATAATGCCAGCCATATACATTATTCATGACAACCGTTTTTTTCCAAGCATCATTATTACCATCATACCAGGAACGAGACGGTAAAAACTCAGCTGGAAAAACATGCACGATTATTTCTATTTTGTTTGTTTTTTTCATGGGAGAAACTAAATCAATAGGTGGAACACCGAACATTCCTTCGTGGCTAATTACTTTTTCCCCGTTAATCCAAATCTCACATTTATTAGCAATCCCTTCAAAATGTAACTTGAAGTTTTTAAATGAATCTTTTTGAATAGTCACTTCTTTTCTATAGTAAACATTCTTAAAGGAATAAGCTCTGATTTTTTCTTGATTGTCTTCAAAGCTGGGGTCTTCAATCAATCCCGCTGCAAACAAGGAAGTGTGAACTGTTGATGGTAGTTCAGTCTCCAATGCTTCTTGCCAATCTATTGCAGAGATTTCGAGCTTTTCATCACTTATCAACAAAGCCCATTCACCATTTAAAGAAATTTTTTGCTTTTTTAGCGGTGTATCAAAAAATAGTCCCTCGTTTTTCGTTTCAGAAACGGGAATTACGTTTCTAGTAACAGGCGTCTCTGTAACACCGAATATTTCGTAATCTACTTCATCTAATGATTTCTTTTGCATTTACTTATACCTGATCCTCTCGTTTAATATGAAAACCATGACTAATAAAATAGGAATAACAATAAAAGTGGCAATGACTCCAAAATTGTCACTAAAAATGCCAAGTAATTGATTGATCATCGCCGCTAATAAGTAGCCCAAAGCTAAGATTTTTCCTGTTTGTTTAGTGAGTTTGTTTTTTAATGCTTGACTAATTCCAACTAAGATAGAAGGAAATATTCCAGAAAATCCAACTCCAGAAAAAGCAATCAAAAGACAACCAAGTTTACCTAGAGTCACGCCTATAATTATTAAGCTAATATTGACTATTAAACACAGACGAATCGCTGTTTTGGAGGTTAGGCGATTACCAAACAAAACAAAGAGGACTAACCCAACGGTACGTGTACCTAAAAAAACCGACTGCAACGTCCCTCGTTGCGCTAAAGAAAAACTGAAATCAGCTAAATATGTTGGAAACCAATTTGTTACCGCATATTCCGCACCTGAATAACAGGCAACAATGACAGCAAAAAGAACAGTCAAACGCAATTGCGGTTCACAGAATGTATCCGTACCATCCGTTTTAATGGTATTCTTAGAAGAAATATTTGAGTCAGGAAAATTTTTTGCAATAATCAGAAACCCTCCCACTACCATCAACGTTGAGATACAAAAACCAATATAAAGAAATTTCCAGTTAGTACAATGAGTTAAATATTGATTTGCTACACCTTGAACCAAAATACCGCTCAATGTATAGCTAATACCTAAGCCGTTCATGATAGACACGCTTCTACGCGGATTGATTTTCGGTCCCTCAGTTGCAATAATCATATTGTAATTTGCAACTGACAAGCTAATAAATATAATTCCTGTAAGAAAGAAAAAATAGGAATGAGCAAATAGTATTAGAATTGTCCCAAGCATCGTTGAAGCAAAGGATATCCATTGAGTTTCTTTCAAAGAAAAATAGTGAAGAATATATCCACCCACCCATTGAAAAATGGCGAAAACAATCATACTTAATGTAATGAATAACGCGACGCCATTGTTTGATAAATGATAGGTTTGCCGGATAAACGGGACGAGAATTCCACGTAAATTATCACTACAGGAAATTAAAAAATACAATAAAACTAAATAGAGTGTCTTCTTCATAATTATCAGTCCTTATACTTCTCTGCTAACAATTGTTCCTTTCGTCAGCTATTCAAGGAACAACATCACCTTTCTTATTTACACAAAAATTATCAATTCGCCTATTCCAGTATTTTTATAGTTCAAATAGTTATGCTGAATCATTTCAGGTAAATCTGGCGGATCCATCAAATTCCTTCTGTTCTGATATTGTAATGGTGAAATAACTTTATGATCACCTGCAAGGTATCGATAAGGACCGTAAGCATTAAAGGTTGATGGATATAGAATTACTTTTAACGTATGTTTTCCAGCTGACAATACTGGAATTTGCTGTAATTCACGGTGATTCCAATAATCAAGTACAAATTTTCCATCAATATAAATTTTCCCTCCCGATGCTTCAAACAAGGAAAAACTCAAACTTCCTTTTTCAATACATTTCTCTAAAAAGAAGTCCTTCGTTAAAATTATTGGAGAGCCAATAAAAGGATAGCCGTTATCAGATAGTCGTTCGAAATCCACAACTTTTCGCTCACGATCAATAAATGTCTGAAGCGCAATGAAACATGTTTCATTTTTCTCTTTTTTCACCACTCCAACATAGAAATCTCCTTTTAACCAACACATTGGTTGTGGTTCAATTGCAGAAGCCTTGATTTCGAATTGATTGATTCCATTCTTCAAACTACTTTTGGAAATTGAATAAAGAAAATGATCTTTAAAATCAATTGGATAAATTTTCAGTCGCTTACCATTTATAGAAATTGCATCAATTCTATCGGATGTAACTAAACTGAGTGTGTTACAACTTTCGATTAGAATCTCTTTTTTTAGTATCCTCTTTTGAAAATAATTTTCGCCAAATGGTAAGATATTTTGATTCGTTGGTTGTAATGCCCATTTCCCCTGTTTTTTAATCATATTTTCTCTTTCTAGTATTTTCAAAGATGGGATTTCTGGATTTTTTTTCATCTTGTACTTATAGCGATTGATTTTAGTAATCAATATTTCTTCTAAAAACAAACAATCCTGATGTGCGATAACCTGCTTATAGATTTGGTTTCCCACCTGAATATAATCATCACAAAAAACAGCAGTCTCTTCAAAAAGCTTTTCATCAATAATATGCAAATTTTTTGTGCGGGTCGCAATATTTGCTACCCATTTATTCACCTCTTTACTAAGTACAGTCGCTAGAGTCTTCGGTTGATTTTCACCTTTATGGCGATTAGTTTGACTCAATTCCCAAGCTTGGTAACTCGCCATTATTTTTCTGACAGGAACAATTAATAATACGGGTGATGTTGAGTTCTTGGATTGATAGATTTTCTTTACTTCATTAAGAACTTCAGTAAAAATTGGCTGCCAGCTAAGATGTTTAGGAATGGAAGGCGGCCAATCCCTCAAAGCTTGTGCTTTTAAACGCAGATGACTCTGGTGTAAACAAGAAATATTAACATTGCAATCAGAGAGCCAATCATAATATTGCAATACATCATTAGGCTCCACACCCCAACCAGAGCCCCCCATAGCTTCACAAAAAGTATTGCCATCGCTGAATTGAGCAGATAAAGAGCTGGCTATTCTTGGATAAAACTGGTTCGTACGTTTACGTTCTAACGCATCGATCATAGGTATATCAACAAACCGCAATACCTGAAAAGCAGAGCCAGAAAATGGTACAGTTAAAGCTATATTTTCTTCACCTCGTAAATGGGCGGTGAAGCGTTTGTTATGTCTTTTACACCAGTCTGTTAGCGGCTGATAGTAATTATGTCCTAATAGATTAGCGCACAATTCCCAGAAAACATACCGGATTTTTCCAGTTAATTCTTTTGACAAATAGTCATCAAAAAACAAGGCTGGTAGATCATCATTTAGTATCCTAGTTGTTCGTTTCTGATACATCCCTGCCAACTCGTCACTCCAAGGAACACTGGGCACATTTTTATTTAACGGCAGAGCAGTTTCATCAGAAAAGAAACCAGTAACATAATCAAAGGCTTCCTCAGTCAATCCATTTTTGTAGCCATCATAAACAATTTTAATAAACAGCTCTGTCGCATCTTTACAAATTGCACTTGGTTGTACCTCTGTCTTATGGCTGACCCCCCCGTAGCATTTAAAGGCTTGATAACTAAGCTCTTCCTGAGGCATTACCAGTTCCATCCATTCTTTGCGTAAATTCGGATCTGCTTCTATTACTTTCCCGTCAGCTGTTCCAGAAGGCCAACCATTTTCATCATAGAGCCAAAAATCAATTTTTAACTCCTTACAATATATAATCAGTTGACTGACTATATCATAGTATTCTTGACTCAAGTAAGTCGGCGGTCCTGAATAATTTCTAGGCTGAAATACTACTCCATCCAACCCAGAATCAACAAACAAATCAATATCTTGAATAGCCTTTTCCAGATTTAATGCTTCGTTAATCGACCAAAAGGCGAAAATTTTTTCCTTCACTACTTCGCTCCCTTTTTATAAATAGTTAAAAAGGGCTGCCTCTCCAAATAAAAATGGATGAATTGGCAGCCACATTTCATACATTTAGCCTAAGATACCTACTACTGATAACAAAATCCCAACTACCATAATTGCAACAATGATTGCAACTGAATTTTTAGCGCTCTTCTTTTTCAACAAATAATATACCAACATTGTTAATAGAAACGGGAATAAGTTTGGCATAATATCATCCAACATTTTCTGTACTTTAAATGTGGATTCTCCGACGGAATAAGTAATCGGAACATTAATCTTAACCGTGGAAACAATCAGTGAACCAACCACCATTAACCCAATAACCGTACCCATAGTTGTGGCACGTTGTAATAAATCCTTACCGTTTTTACCGGTTAATAACTTTGAGCCTTGTTTATACCCCAATTGAAATCCTTTGTACTTGATTGTCCAAATTAGACCATTGAATAAGACAAAAAGTAGAATAGGACCGATCGGATTTCCCTCAATTGCCAGTCCTGAACCAATACTCATAAAAATCGGAATAATTGTCATTGATAGCAAACTGTCTCCAAGACCGGCGAAAGGACCCATTAAACCAGTCCGAACTGAAATCACAGAATCTTTTTCTTTTTCATTGGTTTGTTCTTCAATAGCAGCTGTAATACCCAACACTGATCCAAATACATATGGATTCGTATTAAAAAATTCCAAATGACGCTGTATCGCTTTCGCTCGTTCTTCTTTCGAGGACTTATGATAAATTCTCTTCAACGCTGGAACTATAGAAAAATATGCTCCCAATGATTGCATTCTTTCGTAGTTAGTAGTTGCCATGAGAAATTGCGAGCGCCAAAACATTTTTTTCAAATCCGCTTTTGTTAATTTGTTTTTTTCTTCCATTACAGATCATAATCCTCCTCTTCGTTGACATCCTCATTTGCGTATCCTTGAACAGAGGCAGTTACTTGAATGTTTTCATTTTTCCGAATAATCAAATCATAAAGTACTGCAAATACAATTCCTAATAGACATATCGCGATGGTTCCTAATTTTAAATATGAAGACAAAACAAATCCTAATACTAAGAATATCCATAGATTTTTATTCAGCATCATCATTAGTAGCATTCCTAACCCTACAACAGGTATAATCCCTGCCGCTACTGTTAATCCATCAAACAATTGTGTAGGTAGAGAATTGATAACAGATTTAATCGCAGGGCCGCCTAAATAAGAGGCAATGAACACTGGAATAAAACCGGCAAGAAAACTAAACGGCAATCCGAGATAGTTGTATCGAGCCACCTTATCAAAGTCCCCTGTTTCAACTGCAGCATCTGCCTTATGCATCCAGTAAATATTTAATGTATTTGTCAACATGACAATTTGCTGACAAAGCATGGCCGTTGGTACTGCAATAGCTACACCAGTTGCCACACCACCACCAGCCATAATTGCGACTGCTACACCTACAATAGCCCCTGTTGCTTGATTTGGTGGCACATACGCGCCTACACCTGCATTAGCCATCCACATCATCTGTAATGTTCCGCTAATGATCAATCCTGTAGATACATCACCCATAATGACGCCTGCTACTGAACCTGCAATCAATGCCATAGGAGTCCCAAATTGAAAAATCCGTTCATCTAAAATACAAATCCCAGCCCAAACAGCTAGTAATATACATTGAATCAGCATATTATTTCCCCTCCATTGTTAATAATTCGTCCAAATTGATCATTCTGTCAGAAGGAATCATTTGAACGAAGACATCGATTTTATCATCCCCCAGTTGCTTTAAGTATTCTTTTTCCTCCTCGGTTAAGGATATCGCTTTCGTATACTGTTTTCTTTCTGGAGTATACTTAATTCCTCCAAGGTTCAATTTTTCATATGTCACTCCTCCTTGATGTAAGACTAAAGCATCCGCTGGATTTGTTAACAAAAGTAGTGTACGTCGTTTTATTGGTGTTTTTTTAAAAACAGCAATAAATTTTTCGATATTAAAGGTTCGAACTTTTACACCTTGGGGGGTCATCAAATCAAATACAGACTTTTGAACTTCGTCTTGATCAATTAGATCATTAATAATTAGAATTTGTTCAATTTCCATTTGTTTTACCCATGTTGTTACCACCTGCCCATGAATAAGCCGATCATCAATTCTTACTAGTTCAATACTCATTTTTTATAAATCCTCCTCTTTCATTTCAGACTCCTTGATGTTTAGCAACTCTTTCCAATAGTTCTCTTTTGTTTGTTCAATGATTTTCTTGATCTCAGAAAATGCCAAGCATCGACTAGTTGATAGCTCTAATAATGCCCCCATATTCAAACCCGAGTAAGCTGCAAGTGATTCATTTGGGTGTCGAATTAACATTGCAGTTGCAGCGTTACTTGGAGTACCCCCAAAAATATCACAGATAATAATCGCTCCATTCTCAGTATCTAACCTTTCATATGCTTCCTCAAACATGTCAACAAAATCCGTTAAGTTAGTTCCTGGAAAAAGTGATAAAGTTGCTGTGTTGCCCATGTCACCTACAATCATCTTTGCACTTTCAAATGCTTCCTTTGCAAAATTTCCATGACTTGCTAAAATAAGAGCTACTTCGTTACTCACTATCGTTCCTCCCCTCACCATTCAATATAAGCAAACCCCATGCCAAAATTTGAATAGCTAGTGTCTAAAGGATAAAATTTTAGTTACAATACAGATTTAATACACTTTAAATGCAATAAAATCCAAAAAAATCTATTTCAATACACATCAAGACTCATATTGCTTTTCAATTTTCAGATTTACCTTTTTCTTTATTAGAAAACACGTTTACTCAAACAACACGTGTTTTCCAAATAGTAATTTTTTAGTAAATTAAGCTAAAGTTTGTCTATTGAATACGCTTAACAATGTGTATCGATCAGTATTGAACCGCTTAACTTGTTTTGCTATACTTCGGAATGAGAGGGTGGAACTAATGAGACGAATTGAAAGAGTCAGTGTATTATGCAGTCAAAAATCTCAATCAATAACAAAGGAAATGATTCATTCCGGACAAGAAATAGGATGTACGGCTAGTGAAATTGCGGATGAACTTCAATTATTACGAAACAATGTATCCGCAGATTTAAACAATTTGGTTAAAAGTGGCCAAGTCCTTAAAATTCTTGGAAAACCAACTCGTTTTATTTCTAAAGCGCATTTAACTAGTATTTTTGGGATAAAATATATTGGTTTAAAAGAATGTAACTCATTATCCAAACTAATTGAAGAAATTCCTATGAAAACAAATAGCTCACCATTTGATCAATTAATTGGATCTAAAAAAAGTTTGAGCCCAGTCGTTCATCTAGTGGAGGCTGCAATCACATACCCGCCGCATGGTTTGCATACTATTATTTTCGGTGATTCAGGAACAGGAAAAAGCTTACTAGCGGAAAAAATGTACGAATATGGACGTACTGAAAAAGTCTTTTCAGAAGAATCAAAATTTGTCATTTTAAACTGTGCTGATTATGCAACGAATCCTCAGTTACTCCTGAGCCAACTGTTTGGAAGTGTGAAAGGCGCTTATACTGGCGCTGACAAAGAAAGATCTGGCTTGATTGAGGAAGCAAATGGCGGTGTTTTATTTTTGGACGAAATACACAGACTTCCACCAGAAGGACAAGAAATGCTGTTTCACTATATTGACAAGAACACCTATTTCAAATTGGGAGACACAGCAACTAAACATTATGCTAATGCCCTTTTGATCGCTGCTACGACGGAAAGTCCAAATTCTGTATTGTTAGAAACTTTCAAGCGACGTATCCCCGTAACTGTTCAAATGCCCAACCTTCATGAACGATCATTCTCTGAACGTTTAGAACTGATTGAGTATATATATATAAAAGAAGCAAACCGCATTGATACCAAGATTCACGTTAAAGCCGAGGCAATTAAGCTGATGATGAGCTATTATCCTGAAGGAAACATTGGACAAATCAAAAGTGATATACAGTTGTCCATTGCTCGTGCGTTATTGGAAAAAAAGAAAAACAATCAACCAGAAGTGATTGTCACAAAAGATTTTTTCTCTCCAACAATAACTAAATCATCTTTAAAATTGACGAATGAAGAGAAACGAGAAATTAGTATTCTAGTTGGAAATAATGATTTTATTTTTGGTCAGCAAACAATTGCTAAAACGACAGCAAAATTTGACTATGATTTTCTAGCTTTTTTCGAAAAACATGAAAACAAACAGGATTCTCTGGATAAAATTTTCAATGATTATACGCAAGAAATCGCTAAACAAAGCATTAAAGATGAGAATTTCTCATTTTTCCTAAATGATGATCTCAAAGATATTGTCCTTACTATATCCGACATATTGTATGAAGACTTAGAAATCATCATTGATAAGAATATAAATATTGCGTTGTCTATTTATATTTATGGACATACAGAAGAAAATTCACCTAGGTTTCAAAAAAATAGCGTGGCATCTAAAAAGCTTCCTGAAAAAATCATCCGAACTGTACGTAGAATCATAAGACAGTTGGAAAGTAAGAAGCAATTCTTCTTTAATGAAACAGATATTGAGTTTTTAGCCATGACGATTGACTCTTTTCAAAAGAAAGAAAAGAGAAAAGAAACTGCATTATTCATCTGTGCGCATGGTGATAGCGTAGCATCAGAAATCAGTCGAACTGTTAATGAGTTGTTAGACGAAAAAATTGTTCATCCTATCGATATGGGGTTGGAGGTCTCACCTTCCCATATCTACGACTCTTTGAAGCAGAAAATCCAGATGGTCGAAGAATCAAATGTCATCTTATTTGTCGATATGGGTTCCATCACGTCTCTGGAGACAAATCTCATTGCCGATACGGCTAAGAATCTACTCATTATTGAAAGTATTGAGCCTTTAATAATACTCGAAACAGCACAAAATGTAGAAAATCTCTCAATGGATTTCAATGCATGCATTGAACGCATTCAAAAAATCAGCGAGCAAAAATATTTGAATCTAACTCGAAAAATCGAAACGCATTTTGAATTGGGACGAAAGAAAATGATTTACACGGTGTGCACGACTGCCGAAGGAAGTGCACAATTTTTAAAGGAAAATTTGAAAAAAATCTTTCAGAGCATGAGTATTTTTGATATTGATGTAAAAGCCATTCGTGGAGATAATGCTTCGGATATCATGAATAGAATGAAATCCGAAGAAATCCAAATCGTAGCTATTGTAGGAACAGTTAATCCTAATATTGCCCACATTCCTTTTGTTTCTTTACAGGAAGTTGTACTACATGATGGGATCAATAAAATCTTGAAATATGCAGATATACCTGTCAAAAATTCCGATGATCAGAGCATCACTACTTTCAATCGAGAGGTCATTATTGACATGGGGATCGAGTCAATTGATAAATACCTATATCTTTTGTCAGCTGATAAAATGAGAAAAAGTCTTTATGTATTTGTTAAGGCTATCGAATCTTTGTTCGAAAAAACATTTGAAAATGCTGTTGTTCTAAAACTGATTATACATACGGCTTGCTTAATCGAACGCATTCTTTTAAATAATTCAAAAATAACTTTACCACAGAAATCTGTTCATCAAGACAATAGTGCGAAACTCATAAAGGAAGCTTTCAAAGAAATTGAGAAAGAGTACACTATATCTATCCCAATTGACGAGTGTTACTTTATTGTGGATATTATTGAATAACACCTGTCAGAAAAATAAACTTCTTTATTGTATACTCAGAAAATGAATAAAAAAACCATGGATTATCATAAAAGATGATCTATGGTTTTTTCATATTATTTATAATCACTGTGATGATTCATAGCGTATGACCTTAAGGTTAAAAATATTTTTTCAAAGTGCCATTTTTTAATACACCATCTTCAATAACATATAGTCGGGAAAAAATTTTAATTCATAGAATTCTTTAATCCTCTTTTCTAAAATTCTCTTTATCCTCATTTTAGACAGTCATCACAACTGCTGTAAGAAATACATATATTCATATTCAACTTCACGACTAGACTAATGATCGGCAATAGGTAAAACTACTTCAATGAGAGAGATACAATAAAACTATGTTGCCCTTAACTCTCAAAAGTTGAGTGAGTTCATAAATTCTTTCTCTACATCAAACCGCTGTATATTTCAATGATTTCCTCTAGGGACGTGTCACGCGGATTTCCAGGAGTGCAGACGTCTTTCAAAGCATCTTCTGCGATTTTAGTGATGTCTTCTGCTTTTACACCTAGTTCAGAAATCGTTGCAGGGATACCAACATCTTTACTCATTTGGTCAATCGCTGCACAAGCAGCATCCCTAACTTCTTCAATCGACAACGTTTCTGCACCTTCCACGTTCAATGCCTTGGCGATATCGCGGTATTTCTCTCCAGTGAAATCCTTATTGTATTTCATTACGGTTGGCAAAAGAGCTGCACAAGCGACGCCGTGTGGAATGTTATACCATGCTGATAAAGGATGTGCCATGCCATGAACCAATCCTAGACCAACGTTTGAAAAGCCCATACCTGCGATATATTGACCTAATGCCATTTCTTCCCGTCCTTTTTCTTCTCCTGCTACAGATGATCGTAAAGAACGTCCTATGATTTCAATTGCTTTTAGGTGAAGCATGTCGCTCATTTCCCATGCGCCTTTTGTAATGAAACCTTCAATTGCATGTGTCATAGCATCCATTCCTGTTGCAGCGCAAAGCCCCTTTGGCATACCCATCATCATTTCACTGTCGATAAAAGCAACTACCGGAATATCATGGGGATCGACACAAACAAATTTACGATTCTTTGGTTTATCTGTGATAACATAATTGATTGTTACTTCAGCTGCTGTCCCTGAAGTTGTCGGAATTGCTAAAATCGGTAATGAGGGATTTTTAGTACCTACTTCACCTTCTAAACTAACAACATCTGAAAATTCAGGATTTTCCACGATAATACCGATTGCCTTAGCTGTATCAATTGGTGAGCCGCCACCAATTGCAATAATGACATCTGCTTGAGCTTTCTTAACAAAATCTACTCCTGTCTGCACATTTTCCACTGTTGGATTCGGCACGATTCCGTCATAAATTTCATAATCAATCGCCGCCTTATCAAGCAGATCTGTAACTTTAGTTGCCACATTAAATTCGATCAAATCTTTATCTGTAATCACTACTGCTTTTTTGAAGCCACGTTTTTGAAACTCCAACGGAACAGATTCAATTGCTCCTTTTCCGTGATAAGATGTTTCGTTTAATATCATCCGATTTGCCAGGTATTTAGTTCCTCCTAATTACTCTTAATGAACTATATTTATCTTCATAATCATAAAACTAATTTTCGTCATGCATATTATAGTGGCTAATCTAAATGATAGATTTCCTTCATTGTGGTCCACACGCCTTCTGAACTATGACCTTCTAATGGTTTCATGCAAGGGATACACTCATCCCACCATTCTTGAGTTGTTTTATCCGCCGCCATTTTTGCCATATCTGCTTCATAGTCCTTTCCTGTATACTCATAATATGAAAAAAGGAGATTGTCGATTTGATAAATCGAATAATTCTGCAAATTGCATTCTTTGATCATTTCGTTTACTTTCGGCCATGCGTTGGCATGCAGGTCAATATATTTTTGTTTTAATTCTGGTTTCAAGGTAGATATTGCGCCATATCTTGTTATAGTCATCTTCCATTCCTCCGGTTGAAATAAATTGCTTGTGCATTTTCTCTAAATAAATTCCCTTTAAATGATTCAGAACGAGATTCAGTAAGTGTTAAAAGAAACTCGGTCCACTTGTTAAGTCCACCACCTAAATCTATAACTGGGAAATTTGAAGCATATAGAATTCGATCTTCTCCGAACAGATCCATTACTTGATTGATTTCCTCAGAGAAGTCCTCAAAATTTGCTTTCTCTGTCTCCATAACACCGGAAATCTTACAATAGACATTCGGTAGTTCAGAAAATTTTTTTAGATTCCCGAGCCATTTTTCACGATAACTTTTTTTCTCATCATTCAACGGCTGAGTTAACATTTCCATATTGGGATTTCCCATGTGATTAAGAATGATCCTTGTTTCAGGGCAATTTTTAGCCATTTCATAACCATCTGATAGCTCTTCGTTTCTTAAGCACAAGTCGAAGGTCAATCCAAGATCTCCTAAACAGCGGACATTTTGAATAAAAGTCGGTTGCAGACAAAAATTCTTTTCTCGCTCCGCAACATGTAAAACTTGTCGAAGTCCTGAAATGTCAAAACGATATTTTTCAATATATTCTTTGAAGTGTTTATCTGACAAATCACCGGATATTACGGCACTCTTGAAAATACTTTTCGCGTTCGAGCATTGATTGAGAATCCATCTATTTTCTTTTTCGCGATCACTTGGTGTGCAATCAACTTCCATGTATATCGCGTCAGTAATCGAAAATTTATCACTAGCGGCAGCCTTCTGATAATCCTCCTCAGTGAATGTTTGATTCAAGTAATCTTCAGTATCTAACCATGGAAGTCGTAACTGTGCTAAATCCCACGTATGGACATGCGTATCTATAATCTTCTTCATGCTTCTACCTCTTTTAATAATTTACTGGTGTTCCTCCATTATCACTAGATGCGTAGAGTGCCTCAACGACACACATTGTTTGGTATGCATCTTCAACGTCATTCATATACTCGTACGTCGAGTCATCCATTTTCTTCATTAATCCACCCATCGTACCGATAAACGCTTCATTAAACCAGCTTCCTTGGACTTCTAATTCGCGCCATCCCTTACCATCGTCAAGAACGTACTCGACTTTGTCTGGGCGTCCTGTTGGATAGTCCAAAATCAAACCGATCGTAATTCGAATAGCCCCTTTCATCCCTTCAATCTTGCACGTTGATTCTTGATAATCTGGAGCGTAGTCATGATTATGATTGATGTGAAGATTCACTCGTAACTCAGGTCCATAATCCAGGATCATAGCAGAACGAGTTTGTTTTAACGCTTTCATTTTAGGATGCTGCATAGTCTTACAATATACACTTGTTGGATTACCTGCTATACTTCGGATCATATCAACATAATGGACACTATGGTAATTGATCTCCATCCGGTCTTTTTCAAATAGGAAATCCCACAAATGCCATGGATGCAACTCAACAACGCGCCAATCAATGTCTACAATTTCACCGATCAAACCATCATTGATCAATTTTCTAGCAGCAATCATATAAGGAGCTTGTCTTAATTGAAAATTCACTCCTGCCACAAAATCCTTTTCACGACAAATCGTCAAAATTTCCTGAGCTTCTTCGATACTTTCACCCATTGGTTTCTGCATCAAAACTCCTGATTGTTCTGGTAGTTGACGTAAAATATCTGCTGTCGCAGAAGCAGGAACCGCAATATCAAACACGGCATTCTCACGTTTTGCCAAGTCAATTAGCTTTGCTAAGTCATCATAAACATAAGGTATATCAAAGTCTTCCGCTGCTTGCTGCGCTTTTTTATAATCCAGGTCATAGATACCAAGTACGGGATAACCAGCCATTTTATATGCTGGCAGTTGGGAACCCGATACAATCCCGCCAGCTCCAATAATAACTATATTACGAGGGTTCTCCGGCATTTCCGGTACATAATTCAATTCTTTGATAGATTCAACCATTTTGCTCCTCCTAAGTGTTTTTCTTTATATTGAATTTGCCAATGCAACGAAAACTAATGAAATAACAATAATCGCATTTCCGATAATGGCAATCTTTTGTGCCTTCGGAAATCCTTTCCACTCACCATCTCTAAATCCCCACATATTAGCGATAATCAGAGCTAGGCCATTAAATCCGACCCAGCCAACGATTGGTCCTAGGTCTCCAAGCAAGTGAGTAGCTTTCCCATAAACTGCTAAAGCTGCGAACCAAACAAAAGAGGTAACCAAAACTTTGAAATAGGCTTTCCCTGCACCTGTCTTGGTATAATCAGTATAAGTTTTATTTTTTACAAGTACAATTATGGCATAAACAAAGTTCGCTAAAAAACCACCAGCAAAAACAATCACCCATGATAGCAAACTTGCACTGACCGGTGATACTCCCGAGTCAATCGCTAGCTGAACTGGATAATTTGCTGCGGATGCACCAATATTGATAGCCGCTGATCCAGCTCCAGAAGCTAATGCTAAAAGAAAACCAACCATAAATTTAGAGTTCTTTTTAGGTTCTCTATTCTCTTTTGCTTCTTCAACACTTTCTTCATTGTCATCATTTTTCATAAAACCTGCTTTTGAGAGTACCAAAACCCCACCCATCAAAACAGCCATACTCAAAACCAGCATAATCAATGCCTTTGTTGACGGAAAAGTTCCAAGAATAAACATTGGTACAAAACTTCCCAAAAGCAATGACAAACCTAAATTAATACCAGTTACTAGCGAAACTCCGATCATATCAATCGCTTTACTATAAGCAATCGAGCTGATTCCCCAGAAAAATCCCATTAATGCCCCAAAGAAAATTTTATCAATCGGCGTGTTCATAATGTAGCTCATATAATTAGGAACCTCAATAAAGGCCCAAATATGAGGGATCAACAAAACGCCTACAATAGAAAAGAGTGTCCAAAATGCCTCCCAAGAAAATGGTTGGTATTTTTTGAAGCAAATCCCAAAACTTCCCTGAAAAAAACATGCCAACAATAGTACTGTAAAAGCTCCGACCATTTTTATTCCTCCTAATACCAGTTAATAATTACCAACAAACGTTAAAATTCGTGCCACTTCCTGTTTTATTGTTTCTTCTGAACGTGCTAAATCCTGTTGCTCCTGTTCTGACAAATTTCTCTTAACATAGACCGGTGTATCTAATCCTCTTGCGGCCAAAGCAATCTTAAATCCTGCTGGAAAATTAACCTTAAAGCATTCTCTTAACAATGGCAGAATAGCTTTCTGTACTTGGGCTGCTTCATTGATCTTTCCAGCTAAGTACAATTCTTCGATCTTTTGATAAGCTTCCGGAACAATACCAGCAGTTGCTACCATACAACCATCTGCTCCTGCCAATAATGAACTTAAGTACATCTCTTCTCTTCCAATCAAGAAAGAGGTCTCCAGTTGCTCATCTTCCAACATATCTAAAATATGAAGGACATCAACTAAATTACCACTAGATTCCTTTACTCCAATCACTTTATCGAGTTTTGCAACCGACACTAACAATTCCTTGCTCAATGCTGGTGCAAACAACGGCACATTATAAACAATCATCGGCAAGTCAACATGAGTATTGATATCCTCGAAATAAGCCAGTATAGCATCATCACTAGGTTGATAAAAATAAGGCGGTGCAGATACAATCCCATCATAGCCAAGTCCTTCAGCTATTTTCCCCACTTCTATTGCCTTACTGCTGGTCGTTGCAGTCACGCCTGCAAATAATTGCATTTTCCCTGCACTAGCTACTTTGACTGTCTCTAAAATAGTCTGAGCTTCCTTCACATCAAAATGCGCAGCTTCACCAACAGAGCTCACTGCAAAAAGCCCAGTGATATTCTTTTCAATATAGAAATCGACCATACGCTTAAGCGCCGAAACATCTATACCTCCTTCCTCTGTCAATGGTGTCAACATCGCTGCATAAATCCCGTTTAACTTCATCTTCAAAACAAAACCACCTTTCCAGTTCTCATTCATGAACTAGTTTCTCTTTTATGAACTTCACACTTAGAATGTAACCGCTTAACGAAAAGAAGTCAACCTATTTTTTAAATTTTATTCTAGAGTAAAGTTTCAGTAAATGTCACTATTGAGTGGAATTATATAGGTAATTTAAATTCTAACTGTTGAATTATTTAAAGATTTTAAAATTAATTTTTTATGAAACCGCTTGATTTCTCATGCGGATTTGATATATTGGTAGTACCAATAAAACGATGGAGGAATTATTATGACAAAGCTTAAAGGAATTACATGGAACCATAGTCGGGGCTTCACATCTGTTGTTGCTACTGCTCAACGATTTTGTGAAATCAACCCTGGAGTTGAAATTGAATGGGAAAAAAGATCGTTGCAAGAATTCGCTGACGCACCAATCCAACACCTTGCAGATCAATACGATCTTTTAATCATTGACCATCCATGGGCAGGGTTTGCTCAAAAAAGTGGAATCTTAGCCGATTTATCACTTCATTTATCAGCCGACTTCTTAGCAGACCAAGAAAGTAATTCTGTCGGCTTGTCTCACCTTTCTTATAATTTTGATGGTTTTCAATCTGCGCTAGCTGTGGATGCTGCTACGCCTATCGCCGTTTATAACCAGCAGTTCTTCTGCAACCAATCTATCCCGCAAAATTGGCAGAACGTGCTTGAACTCGCTCGGAAAGACAAAGTGGCTATTGCAGGAATCCCTATTAATCTTTTAATGGACTTTTATATGTTCGGTGCTACTATCAATGCCTCTATGTTTAAAAATAGAACTGTGATTGATGAAGAAAGTGGTGTAATTGCTTTAGAGGCTATTCGAGAGATTGTCAGCTTGTGTAGAAAGGATATTCTTGAATGGGACCCGATCGATGTACATAATTATATGGCTGAAAATAATGACATTGTTTACTGTCCTTATGCATATGGATATACCAACTATTCAAAACCTGGCTATGGAAAGCATTTACTTGTAGCTACAGATACTGTTACATTCAACAATGTTCCACTAAAAACCGTTCTTGGCGGTACTGGTTTAGCTGTTTCATCAGCTTCAAAAAATCTAGAACTAGCTTGCAAGTATGCTGAATACACTGCTTCTCCATTAATTCAAGAAACGCTTTTCTTTGATGCGGGCGGACAACCCGGTCATCGTAAAGCTTGGCTAAGTTCAGAAACGAATCGTCGATGCGCAAACTTTTTCAAGAATACTCTTAAGACGCTTGACAATTCTTATCTACGTCCTCGCTACAATGGTTACCTTCATTTCCAAGACAATGCAGGAAGCCTTGTTCAGGAATATGCAGTCCGTGGAGGCAATCCTAAAGAAGTTCTAGGTAAACTAAATGTCATATATCAAGAATCATTAAATCACGCTGGGAGTTGATTTTAGTGTCACTTTTAAAAGGAATCACTGTACTAGATTTTAGTCAGTTTTTAGCCGGCCCTTCTTGTGCATTGCGTTTGGCCGACTTAGGAGCAAGGGTAATTAAAATCGAAAGACCAAATGTCGGTGACAGTTCTCGCCACTTGGTACTAAAAAAGCAGAAAATCGGCGAGAACAGTTTACTTTTTCATACCATCAACCGAAATAAAGAAAGCATCGCACTAAACTTGAAAGATCCGGCAGATAAAGAAATCACCTTAGAGTTGATTAAAAATGCGGATGTGTTGATCGAAAACAATCGACCTGGTGTCATGAAAAAACTTGGTCTTGATTATGATACAGTAAAGCAACTTAATCCAAAACTTATCTACGGAACTGTTACTGGGTACGGATTAGCTGATAGTTTAAAAACAAAACCAGGACAAGATTTATTAGCACAATCCTTATCTGGGTTAACTTTTTTAAATGGAAATGCAGATCAGCCACCTACTCCATTTGCCCTTTCTATCGCGGATTCGTTTGCAGGAATTCATTTGGCAGAAGGAATTTTGAGCTGTTTAATTCGAAGGAATAAAACAGCTATCGGTGGGCAGGTAGAGGTTTCTTTGTTAGAATCAGCAATCTCACTGCAGTTTGAGGTTCTTACCTCTTATTTTAATGATGGCCAAAAACTGCCTGAAAGATCGAAAATAAATAATGCACATGCATACTTGGCTGCACCTTACGGGATCTATAAAACTAAGAATGGTTATCTATCAATAGCTATGGGGTCATTAGAAATCTTAGGCAAGTTGATTGCTCTTCCACAGCTTGCTAAATATGAAAAAGAAGATCTAGCTTTTACTTCAAGAGATGAGATAAAACAGCAGATAGCAGATATTATAGTTACCAAAACAACTGAAGCTTGGATGGAGCTTCTATTATCTGGCGGCTATTGGGCAGCACCTGTTTATGATTGGCAAGAACTGATAAAACAAGAAGGATTTAAAGCTTTGTCATTTGATTTGCAATTAAAAACACCCGCAGGTCCTATTCACACAACTGGTTGTCCTATTCAAGTAAATGGAAAAAGAGAAAAAGACGATAAACCGGCACCTTTACTAGATCAGGATCATACAAAAATTTTGAATGATTTGGGAGTGAAAAAGAATGATTAAACCTTTAGAAGGCATTCGTGTCTTGGATTGCAGTCAGTTTCTTTCTGCTCCTTCAGCTGGATTGAAACTCGCTGATCTGGGTGCGGAGGTCATCAAGATTGAAAAGAAAGGCGGAGGCGATATTTGTCGTCAGTTATATGTGTCTAATTTTAAGATAGACAATGACAGCTCACTTTTTCATGCAATTAATCGCAATAAAAAAGGACTTGAGTTGGATATGAAGACCGAAAAGGCACAAATTTTCTTTAAAGAACTTGTCAAAACAGCTGATGTTGTCCTAATCAATTTTCGACCAGGTGTTGCTAGAAAATTAAATTTGGATGCTGAATCGATCCATAAAATCAATCCGAAAATCGTATATGGTGAAATCACCGGATATGGTGAGAATTCTCCATGGAGTAGCTGGCCTGGACAGGATTTGCTGGTTCAGGGAATGTCCGGAATCTGCTATCTGAATGGCGATAGAGAACAAGACCCGCTCCCTTTTGGTCTTTCTATGGCTGATCTAGCTGCAGGAGAACATCTGTGTCAAGGGATTTTAGCTGGACTGTTCAATGCGCAACGCACTGGAGAAGGTTGCGTTATTCAGACTGAACTACTCACTTCGTTAATGGATCTACAATTCGAATCTTTCACGACTTTTTTGAATAATGGAAATGAACTGCCGGTTCGTAGCGGGTTTCATAATGCTAATCCATACCTTGATGCTCCTTACGGCATCTACATAACTAAAAATGGGTATCTAGCGATCGCCATGTGTCCAATCGCCAAGTTAGCTGATTTACTCGATCATCAAGAACTTGCAAACTTCATAAAAACACATACAGTTGAACAAGACAGTGATGAGATAAAACGAATGCTGCAGACAAAATTACTCACTCAACCTACCGAGCATTGGCTTGCCATTCTACAACCTGCCGATATTTGGTGCACAAAGGTATTAAACTGGCAGCAAATGGATAATGCCGGACTATTCGAAGAATTGAAAATGAAACAGGAAATCCATAGTAGTGAAGGTAAGCATTTCTATACTACTCGCTGTCCAATCAGAATCGATGGAGAGATCTTTACTTCCGTAAAAGGTGCTCCTACTCTTGGGGAGGATAATGTCAAGTTTGGAATAAAGGAGGAACAATAATGGAAAAAACAATTTATTTTGAGGACTATCAGTTAGACAGCGAAAGAACATCTTATGGCAGAACGATCACTGAAGCTGATATAGTGACTCACGCTGGTCAAACAGGTGACTTTTTCCCGCATCATATGGATGAAGAATGGTGTAAAACGCAACCCTTTGGACATCGGATCGCTCACGGAACACTAACCTTCAGCATTGCTGTGGGAATGACTGCTAACCTGATCAATCCAGTAGCCTTTTCTTATGGATACGAACATCTACGGTTTATCAAGCCTGTTTTCATTGGTGATACAATCACTACGACTACAACGATTTCAAAAAAGGAAGATCATCCAAAACGTGAAAATATGGGAATTGTTTATGAAACCCTGACCGTAAAAAATCAACGAGCGGAAGTCGTTATGGTATGTGATCATCTTTTGATGTGCGAAAAACAAGCCTAATAAAAAAGCACCAATTCAGAATTTTTGCAGAGCGCAATTCTGAATTGGTGCTTTTCATTTATTTACTGATTGCTTTTTATAATAAAAGTTCAAGACGGCTCTCAATCTCTTGTTTACAGTTTCTCATCATCTCTACAACAGTGTTTATGTTCACTGATTCCATCTCTTCTGTAGAAAAAGTACAACTAAAAGAAGCGATCATTTTCCCATTTTGAACGATCGGCATCGCGATACAGTTTGAGGTTTCACTGGCTTCTTGATGTTCCGTTGAAAACCCTTGTTGTCTAAATACCCGCAACTCCTCCAATAGTTCATCGATATTCTTTTTCGAATTCGCTGTCAACATACGCCACGGTGAATCTCGATAAAGCTCACGGATTGTCTCGTCTGAATATTGTGAAAGTAACATTTTCCCAATTGCGGTACAACTTGCAGGCAAACGTCCGCCAATCTGCTTCATTAAAGAGTAGTTCTCAAAATGCTCACTACGAGCCAAATAAATCACTTCCGTGCCATCTAAAATCCCTGCATGAGAAGTTGTTCGCACTCGGATAGACAATTCGTTAGTCAACACTTTCAATTCTTGAACCAAATCACCGCTGCCGATAAAGTTCGCTGCCAACTTAATGAAATTACTTCCGGCTACATATTTTTTAGCATTGTCATTAAAGGAAAGATAATCATTTTCCACTAGCTCTTGAATCAAACTGAAGGTCGAACTTTTCGGTGTATTTAATATCTGCTGGATATCTGAAAAGCTTAATCCTTTAGAATGATGCGATATTGCTTCCAATAATCGCAAGGTTCTTTCTGCTGACTTAACTTTTGCCATTTTAAATCCCTACTTTTCTTTCGTCATTTTATCAATGTATTGTTTGGATTTACTATAAAACTCGTTTAAAGAATAGGTTAGCTTTTTCCTATCTCTTTCAATAAAAGCTTGTTCAATTTTTTGACGATAGTGAATACTATTTTCAATCGCACCAGGAACGCTTAAAATATTTAACGCACTTTCTCTTCGAATTAAAATAATTGTCTGCATCAATTTTTCCATTATCTTGCTTCCGCAAATCTTACCCATAAATGAATCAAACTCTTCTAGCAAATCATTATATTCTGCAACAGTTTTATTCTCGGATGCAGCAGTTTCCATCTTTTGGGTGATTTGTTCTAGTTTTTCAAGATTCTCTTTCGTCGCGTGATTAAAAGCTAATTTAACTACATCTGTTTCAATCAATTTTCTCGCATGATAGAGTTCCTCTTGATCATGTAATTCTCGTTGGAAAATCCAAGAGATTGAATTCTCCGGTACGGGCTGTTCTGCTTCAGAAACAAAGGTTCCATCATTGGGCTTTATAACGACTAACCCCACTAAAGAAAGAGCCCTCAAGGCTTCTCTGATTTGTCCTCTTGACACACCCAGATGCATTGCTAAAGAGCGTTCATTTGGTAACTTCTCCCCCGGTTTTAATTCTCCAGAGACAATTTGATCAGCAATTTGATTCATGATTTTTTCTGATTGAGTTAGCTTTTTTTGATTTTCCAAGACCTTACCACCTATCTTATCCAATGGTTCTTATATGAGAACTAACTCTAGTTTATCATACTCATCTAAAAATGAAAGCGGTAAACCATTCAATTTTAAACCAAAAATATACTTTACTAGCCTATAAAAAGAATGGAGAGATATCTTATCAATTATCAATACTCCTCCTAAAATTGTTATGTAGCAAATACTTTATGCGACTAAAAGCAAATGAGATAAATTGGATGATTTGTTTTCTGCTAATACCATAGACAATCATTGTGCATCAATTTTTCAGAAACAAAATCGAGTCCTTGTTTAGTTACATTTGATGTGCGATCATTTTAACCAAGCTTAATCTAATGGGTCTGCCTAAGCGTTGCTACATCTCAAAAGATTCCTTTCTCTCGTCGTTTCATAAACAAAAGTTGAATATCAATTATACTGTGTACTCGACTTTTCATCTTACTCTTCTTTTTCATCAACGATCATTGTACTTGTCTGACTCCATACGGTTTTTCCAAGAGAATCATACTGATAAAAGAATTGATCATTAAAAACATTTAACCATTTAAACAGGTATTTGAAGAGAAGCCAGAATAATACAAAAAGTAGTAATTCAGATGCTCCATTCAAAAGCGATAATGACAAAATGTCATTTGTTGTATAAGTGAGATTTACCATAATAGAATTAAGTATCTCAATTTTTTTCTCATTGGAAACAAGAGTATGTGTAATAGTTAGAACTAAGTACATAAGAAAAGCAACATATGGAATAATTAGTTTAAAGAAAGAAGCATCGATAATCCGTAGCGAATTTTTTGTATATTTTTTTATAAAGTCATTACTAAAAGCAATTCCTATCAAAGAAAACAAAATTGAAATACCTTCCCACCAATTCGGATCCAGCATACCGAGAATGATCAGAGCAAATAGGATATTCTCTATTGCGAACTCCTTCAAACCCGAAAAAAGCTGCATCATTACGATATACAAGAAAAATATTTGAATGCTTATAAAAGGAACAAGTAAGGATTTTAACATAGAAGTTAATGGCTCATAGTTAAATATAAGGCTAACTGATGCAAATAGAGAAATGACTAGAAATATTCGACAAATGTATCGACTGATGACTCTCGCAAAAACAAAGGACCATTCTTTTACATATTTAAATTTTAGTTTCTTTGATGTAAAACTTTCGATGGAACTATCCTTGTCTAGAATAAGGTAATATAGACTGAAGGTGAACATGATTAAGTTCCTTACCACGGCGTTCATACTTACATTCATTAAGAAGTAGTAGAGCGCAATGCCGATTGAGGCGGTCATAATCCATTTAGCTCCAGTTAAATTGTATAAGGGTAATGGAAACTTGATAACTTCTAAATATGGAAAAATCATTACAATAATAATTAGACTAAAAATTGTGAAGTCAAATAGCTTAATACTACTTTTCAAGTAAGTATCTAAAAGAAAAAGAAACAGTATTGGGACTTTCGTATATAAATGCAATCTCGTAATTAACTTCTTCATAACTTCTCCTTTATCTGATTGATCCTCATACCAAATTAGACTTTCGAACATTTGGTCTCAATTCCATACTTGTTAAGTAGTTCACCTAATTTTGTTTGATCATACTTTGATTATTTCTTTCTGTGATAACTAAATCATAATTATAAATCCGCCTTCCTACGAAAGGCACCAATGAGGTGATGAAAACCTTAGAGCGCCTTCTTTCTTTTTTTATTCCGTGTTACCCTTTCCTTGCAGGTCCCTGGTACACTACAGAACCCGAG
>ENA-OQNO01000388-OQNO01000388.1-human-gut-metagenome-genome-assembly--contig:-NODE-388-length-44109-cov-5.814583_pt1 | contig 44109 bp, 36 predicted proteins | sample MGYA00242629_ERZ504880 | MGnify/ENA primary metagenome ERZ504880 (study PRJEB26092, sample SAMD00036377) | human gut metagenome | host: Homo sapiens | study: EMG produced TPA metagenomics assembly of... | reverse complement strand
CGCACCATCAACGTGGACCTCAAACTGCGCCGTCAGTTCGATATAGAAAAAGACCGCCTCAACGCCTATTTCGATACGACCGTCGCCATTCAGGACTCGCTTTTGCTGGCATCGCTATCCAAGCAGCGCTCGGCGAAGATGCAGTCCATCACCGCCACCATTCAAAAAGAGCAGAACCAGGTCATCCGCCATGAGGACGTGCCGGCCTTGCTGGTGAACGGCATCGCGGGCAGCGGCAAGACCTCCGTGCTCATGCAGCGCATCGCTTACCTGTTCTACCAGCAGCGTGAAAACCTGGATCCCAGCCAGGTGTTCCTCGTCACGCCCAATCCCGTGTTCCAGCGCTACATCGACGATGTGCTTCCCGACCTGGGAGAACGCAATCCCGAGCTGCTTACATGGAGCGATTTCCTGCACATGCTCATGCCGCCGGATCGTACGGGAGGGCAGGTGGACGTGGCGCTTGCCCGGCTTGATCGCATCGATGCGGCGTGTGCGGATCTCGCGTTCGACCAGCATGATTTCAGGGAGATCTACTGCAACGGAGACCGTTTGCTGTCCGTGGGGCAGATCCTTCAAGCGGCCGCCAAATTCAAGAACATACCCGCAGGCCCTCATCTGGTGTCGCTCATGCGCGAGGAGCTGAGCCGTCGCTTGGACGCGCGTCTGAAGCAAATCGCGGCTTCCGACCGGGTGCTTGACGAGCTGTCAGCGTTGAGTCCCGACGAGCAGATGGCCTTGTTCCACGAGACGTTCGATGCGCAGGATGAAGATGAGGCGCGAGCCTGGGCGCAGCGCTATGTGGACGATCGCTACGCCGCTGCGCGCAAAGCCGTCGAGAACGACGACTGGCTGCGCATCGACCGCATCGGCATGCGCCTGCTGGGCGTGGAGAACCTGGTGCCCGTGGAATGGCTGTACTTGAAGATGGCGCTCACCGGGTTGGGCGATCCGGATGCCAAGTACGTGATGATCGACGAGGTGCAGGATTACACTGCGGCCCAGCTGACGGTGCTCGCGCGTTATTTCCGCCGCGCCAATTTCTTGTTGTTGGGGGACGAGAACCAGGCCATCAGCCCGAATACGGCAACGTTTTCCGACGTCAAAGCCGTGTTCCAGAAAGCTCGCGGGTCGGTGGAGGAATGCCGCCTCATGACCAGCTATCGATCCTCGCCTGAAATCACAGCCTTGTTCGCCAGCTTGCTGACCGACGAGGAACGGTTGCGGATATCGTCCATTCGCCGCGAGGACGTGGCCCCCGCCATCGTCGAATGCGCCACGGACGAGGAGCGCGAACGCGAGCTTCTGAGCGCGATCGAATCCGCTGCGGCCGGCGAAGGCTTGACGGCGGTGATCTTGCCGCAAAAGCACCAGGCCAAGCAACTGCACAAGAAGCTGGGCGACGGCGCGCCTCCGCTCATCGATGCGGCAGGGACCTTGCCGGGAAGCGGCGTGGTTCTGACGTCGCTCAAATTCGCAAAGGGCCTGGAATTCGACCACGTGATCGTGCCCGAGGCAAGCGAGCGCACGTTCCCGGACGATCCGCTGTCGCGTCGCCGCCTTTATACGACGATATCGCGCGCTACGCGCAGGATCACGCTTCTGGCGAAAGGCGAAGTGACGCCGCTGTTGAAAAAGGACGAGCGCGGCTAGCGTAACGCGGGGCGCCGGCATAGGAGCCGGAGCGACCTGACGGAAAAGGGCGCTCCGGAGATTTTTGCCGTGGCGCCTCGGTGGGCGATTCCGCCGTGCGGTTCGTTGTCGAGCGCCGCGTGGCGGCGGACGGGTCGTTAGTTGGCGGGGTTCTCCGCTTTGCGATCGCGGAGCTTCTCCAGCTTGCGCGCCTCGCGCGCGCCCTTGACGCCGCCCGCGCCTTGAAGGCCGCCGGCGTCGCGCGGCACCGTGCGCGCGACCTCTCCGCGCGCCAGCGCTTCCTCGCGTTCGCGCTCTTCCGCCATCATCTGCTCGAGCAAGGGGTCGTGCTCTACCGTGCGCAGCGCTTCGGCCCGGATGGCCGCATGCCGCCCTGCCTCGATGCCCGTGCCCGCGCGCCCCGCCTCCAGATGCGCGTTAGCGGCATCGAACGCCTCGTTCGTGTTCTCCTGGGAAAATCCCGGTGCCACCACGCTGCCGAACGCGGCTACCTGCGCGCCCGTGTCGTCCGAGAGAGCGCGCCCGTCGGCGATGCCGTCCACGGCCAGCCCTTTGAACGTGCAGTTGGCCGTTCCGTCGGCGTTCCAAGCGGGGGAGAGCACGCCGTTTTCCTGATCGGGATAGTCGAAATCGCTCGCTGCGGGGCGCCATGCTCCGGTCAGCTTGGCCAGCGCGTTGGCCGGCTCGTTGGTGAACCAGAGCTTCGCCAGGTGCTTCGCATGCGTGGGCTTTACATCGAATGCCCAGTTCAGTTCAGATTTTTCCGCAACCGTGTTCTCGGACAGGCGCTCGAACTCCTCCTTGAGCGTGGCCAGTCGCGCATCGATGCGCCCGGTGCCGTTGTACAAAACGTCGTCCAGGCGGTTCATCTGCTCGCGCGCTTCCCGGATGCGCTTGTCGGTGGCGGCGGCCATGCCCGGGTCAAGGATGCCGTGCTCGCCCTTGATGCGATTGAGGTCGAGCGCCGCATCGTAGGTGGCGTCCACCATCTCGTCCACGCCCATGTAGATGCTCTCGTAGTTCATGATGTGCTTCCACGAGGGCAGGATCATGCGTTCGCGATGCTCTTCGAACGTGCGGGCGCGCAGCTTGTAGCCGTATTTCGCCGGGTTGTCGAACGCGATGGATCCCACGTCCAAAAACGGCGCCATGGGGCTGGTCAGCACCACCAGGCGCGGGTCGTAGTTCACGCGCTCGTACAAATGCTGCACGTACGCGCCCGTTTCGCGCACGCTGGCCGCCGTCTGCTTGGGAATGCCCGTCATGAAGTACAGGTCGAACCGCTCGCAGTTGGGGTGTGAAAGCGCGTCCACGATGGTTTCTTCCAGCTCGGCCATCGTGTAGTGGCCCTTGCCGAACGCCGCGCGAACGTCGTCGTCGTGGCTTTCCGCCGAAATCTCCACCGACCAGTTGCCCAGGTTCTTGTCAAGCAGCTGGTAGAACTCGTCGCCGCCCGGCGGCGGGCCGAAGAACTCGAACCCGATGGGGTTGTGCACTTTGCCTTTGAGCCCCGTGATGAATTCGTGCGTGTAATCCTCGCCGGCTTGCAGGAAGTCGTTCAGCACGAAGATGGGACCCCAGATGTGGTCCTGCACGTGCTGGATGTCGCGGATCAGCAGCTTCGGATCGCGCCAGGCCACGCGCCGGCGCCCGAAATGGTTCTTGAACGCGTAGGCGCTGCCGCCGCACGTGGCGCAGTTGCGCGCGCAGCCGCGGCAGGTCAGGCTGGCGGTCACGGGGTAGCTCAGCCAGCCCTTCATGGGCAGGTAGCTGGTCATGTCATGGTGGCGCAGCACGCCCTTCATGGGGTAGTCGTAGTCCATGGATATGGCGTTCATGTCGTCAGGGACCCAGCTCAAGGGGTTGATGTGGATGGACCCTTCGGCATCTTTCCACGTGAGGTTGGGGATGTCCGACAAATCGCCCAGCGGCGTGTGCGTCTTGGCGGCGCGCGCCACGCGCTCCACCAGCATGCGCATGGGCTCCTCGGTGGAGTCGCCGCGAAACACGAAATCGATGCAGTCGTACTTGATCAGGTCCTCGTGGAAGATCGACGACGACAGCCCGCCGAAGCTCACCGGCACGTGCGGGTGCAGCCGCTTGAGGATCTTCGCCACCTCGATGGAGCCGTGGCAGTGCGGCATCCAATGCAGGTCGATGCCGAACATGTGCGATTCCAGGCGCGCGAGGTTCTTCTCCACGTCGAAGTTCTTCTTGTGCAGCATCATGGAGGCCAGGTTGTAGATGCGCGAGCGCAGGCCATGGCGCTCCAAGTACTCGCACAGCGTGGTCAGCCCCAGCGGGTACATTTCGAAAATGGGGGTAGACGGCACCATGTCGGAGACGGGGCCGTACATAATAGAGCGCTCGCGGAAATCGTACGTCGCAGGCGCGTGGATGTATGTCATGTCCAATATTTGCATACCGCCGTGAAGTATAGCGCGCTTACCGAATTTTTAGATGCGAATTTGCATCTGTGCGCAATTTCCTTACGCCTTACGCCCGTTCCTTTCCGGTTCCTTTTCCCGCGAAACTCCCCCGAGCTTCCCCCTGTCGAACAAAGAGGCCGCGAATTGCATCGATCGAGCTTTACGAGCGCATACGGGTCCGTCGCCGCGCTGCCGAAACGGACGAGTTTTGCGGGGGTTTGCGTCCTTGCGGCGCGGATTTCCGGCAAGCGTTTCTCATTATGCCTGGTCATCGAGCCGCACCCTGGTTTTATTCTTGTTTGAGGACCAGTAAAACTCGTCCGTTTTGACAGGATGGGGCTCCGGCGGCTCAATGCAATCCCGCCTCGCGCCGCTACGATTGCGCGTTCTGCAAAGCCCCTGCACCTCGCCGATTGCCCTGTGTGCTTTCGCAGAAGAGCGGTTGGAGAATGCTATGATAGCCGTTACACGAAAATGCATGAATTACGGGAGAAAGGGCGGGGCAGCTATGCTCTTGTGCGCACAGTACGTTCTTCCCATTACGTCCGAGCCGTTGCATAACGGCGCGGTGCTCGTTCGCGACGGGGCTATTCGCGACATCGGCTCGATCGACATGCTCAAGCTGCGCTACCCCGACGAGGAAGTGGTCGATTTCGGCATGGGCGCCATCATGCCGGGCCTGATCGATTTGCACACGCATCTTGAGAACGCGGTCATGCGCGGCATCGTGCATGACGTTCCCTACACCACGTGGATCATGTCCATGATGGAAAAAAGCGCGAAGATGGACGTGAGCGACTGGTACGATTCCGCCATCTTGGGCGGCTTGGAGGCGCTTTCCAGCGGCATCACGTGCGTCGCGGACATCACGGCTACGGGCGCGGCTTGCACGGCCACGCAGAAGCTGGGCATGCGCAGCGTCATCTACCGCGAGGTGGGCGCCATGGACAAGCGTCGCGTGGACTACGCGATGCGCCTGGCGGAAAACGACATCATGCACTGGCGCGAAGAAGTGGACGGCGACCGCATCACCATCGGCGTGGCTCCTACGTCCATGTACGCGTGCCATCCGTCCGTGTTCGGCAAAATATCCGAGTTCGCGCGTCGCGAGAACGTCCCTGTCGCCATGCATATGGCGGGCAACCGCGAAGAGTACAACTTCATCAAGTACGGATCTTCGCCGTTCTCCGTGCATACGATGGACCAGAAGCGCGGCTTCGTCGAGATCCCGCCGTGGCTTCCCACGGGCACCACGCCGGTCCGCTATGCGCTGAACTGGGGCGCGTTCGAATCCGACAACGTGCTGGCCATCCATTGCGTGCACGTTGACGACAAGGACATCCAGAAGCTGAAGGAATACGACGTGGGCGTGGCCGTGTGTCCGCGCTGCAATGCGCAGTTGGGCATGGGCGTGGCTCCCATCGACAAGTTCATGCGTGCGGGTTTGCGCATGGGCTTGGGGACCGACTCGCCTGCGGCCATCGATTCCACGGACATTCTCATCGAGATGCGCATCGGCATGCTGGTGCAGCGCGCTGTGAACGTGGGAACCTTCCTGGATTCGCAGACCATGCTGGAGATGGCTACCATAGGGGCTGCCCGCGCGCTCAAGCTCGACGACAAGGTGGGCTCGCTGGAAGTGGGCAAGCGCGCCGACATCGTGGCGCTCGATCTGTCGGGCTCGCACCAAACGCCCACGAGCGATCCGGTTTCGGCGGTCGTGAACGCATGCAGCGGCTCGGACGTGCTCATGACCATGGTGGACGGCGTTTCGCTGTACGAGAAGAACAAGTGGAACGTGGGCGTGGAAGTTGCCAAGAACATCGCCCGCGTCATCGAGATTCGCGGTAAGTTGAGGGTGTAGAGCATGGGAACGAATCAAAAGCTGACGGCAAAGCAGAAGAGCGACCGCATCAAGGCCGCGCAAGATCGCGAGCGCAAGGACAAAGAGCGCCGCGAGGCTGCTGAAAAGACCAAGAAGATCTTCACCATCGTGGTATGCGTGATTCTGGTGTTGGCGCTGGGCATCCCGACGGTTGCCCTTGCGTTCTTGGGAACCGGCGCGTAGGCGCTGGTTTCCGGGTTGTTCGGATGAAGGCGGGGCGGACGCATCGTGCGTTCGCCCCGTGCGTTTTTTGGCGTTGCTGCGTGCGTGCGCGCCGCAGGAGTCGACCGGTTTCGACTCCGGGCATAGAGCGCATGAGCTCTATGTCTAGGTGCGAGCTGCGAGAGGTCGAGCGGGGTGGGAGTCCCTCGATTTCGTCGGTTCGATTGCTACCGCTGCGGCAATCGCGGTGCTCGTCGTGCTCGGTACGCCCCGATGCCGGGGAGTTCTCACGCACTTTTTATTGCCAAGTAGACTCCTTTGCCTTACGCGGGCACGGTTGTGATACTATAAATCGTTGCCGCGCAGAGGCGCGGCGTTGAGAAGATGATAAGACCGCACAAAGGGGTTTGCTTTGTTTGGTATAGGTGGATTCGAGCTATTCCTCATTCTGCTGTTCGGGTTCCTTATTTTCGGGCCCGATAAGCTGCCAGCAATGGCTAAGACGCTGGGGAAGGCAATCAGCAAGTTCAGAAGCGCTCAGGAAGAGATGAACAAGGTTATCAAGACGGAAGTCTATGACCCCACCTCTGACGAGCCGTTCAAAAATCCGCTCGAGGCCCTGTCGAAGGTGTCCGAGATCGGCAAGGACGACAAGAAGGAAGAGAAGGCCGAAAGCTTCTCGGAGCGCAAGGCTCGCTACGACAAGGAGCGCGCGGCCAAGAAGGCTGCCGAGGCCGAGAAGGCCGCGGAGTCTTCTGCGTCCGTTGCTGCCGACGTCACCGCCGCGGCTGCTCCGGTTGCCGCCGTAGCGGCCAAGCCGGTTGCGAAGCCGGACGGCTCGTTCGAGGCGCCGAAGCCCGTCGAAGCCGCGTCTGCGAAGCCCGTTGCTTCGGATGCCCCTGCAAAATCGAAGCCTTCTCCGGATGAGCTGTACGGTACGAATCCCGTTGTCAAAAAGCCGGCGGCCGACAAGCCCGCTGCTGCTCAGGCTGCCGCTGCGAAGCCGGCTTCGGCCGCTCCCGCCAAGGTCCAGGCCGCGACGAAGCCGTCGACGACCGCACCGGCTTCTTCCAAGAGCGCTGCCAAGCCCGCGTCTACCGCCGCGAAGAAGCCTGCTGCCGCAAAAAAGCCCGCAGCCGTTAAGACCGACGCCGAGAAAGCCGCCGCACGTTCGGCCGCGGCGAAGAAGGCCGCCGCTACGCGCGCCGCGAACAGGAAAGCCGCTGAAGCTGCCAAAGCTGCGGCCGAGAAGAACGAGAAGGGGGAATAAGCCATGCCTATCGGACCGGCGCGTATGCCCCTGTTCGACCACCTGGGCGAGCTGCGCATGCGCTTGGTGCGCATCATCGCCTGCTTGGCCATTGCAGTGGTCGTGTTCTATATGGCGACGCCTATCATGGGCCAGTTCCTGCTGTTGCCCGTCGCCGAATTTTTGCCTCAAGATGCAAGCGGGTTCGCGTCGCTGCAGGCCATCGATCCCTTCGAGGCGTTTTCGACGCGTTTCAAGATTTCGCTGTGGGCCTCGCTCGTTGCCTGCGCTCCGGTCATCTTGTGGCAGATCCTCGCCTTCTTCCTGCCGGCGTTGAAGCCGAGCGAGCGCAAGTGGTTCATTCCCACGTTCGCCGCCGCCGTGGCCCTGTTCATCTTCGGCACGGTGTTCTGCTACCTGGTCATCCTGAACCCGGCGTTCCAGTGGCTGACCGACCAGGCGGCAGGTTTGGGCACCGTTGCGCCGCGCATGTCGTCGTACATCGACATGATCATCAAGTTCGAACTCGGCTTCGGCGTGGCGTTCGAGCTGCCGCTCATCGTGTTCTACCTCGTCATCTTCGACGTCATTCCGTACAAGAAGCTTCGCAATAGCTGGCGTACGGTGTACGTCGTGCTCATGGTCGTTTCGGCCATGGCCACGCCGGACGCGTCGCCGGTCACCATGCTGCTCATGTTCGCCGCGCTGGTGGTGCTGTACGAGGGCAGCTTGCTCATCGCTCGCCTGGTGCTGAGCAAGCGCATCAAGAAGCAGAACGAGGAGCTTGACGCCGAGGAGGCCGAAGAGGCCGCTCAGGAGCTTGCCACGAAGAAAGACAAAGCCAAGAAGGCCAAGTAGCGCTCCTGCATGAAAGCTTATGGCGGCCCGTCGCATTGCGGCGGGCCGTTGTGCGTTTTCTGGGCGGCATTCGCGTCCGTTGACGCAACGATGCCTGCGCAAACGGGACGGTTCGGCTACTATAGGCACGAACGATACGAGGCGGATACAGCACGAAGGAGCGCCATGCACGAATTGGGAATCATGACGGGCGTGATGGACGCGGTGACCACGTCGGCGCAGCAGGCCGGGGCCACGCGCGTGCTCAAGGTGAGCCTGTCGGTGGGCGAGATGACCGAGGCCATCGAGGACGCGCTCATGTTCGCGTTCGAAGCGCTGTCCGAAGGCACGTTCTGCGAAGGCGCCGAGCTCGAGATCACCATGGTCAAACCGAAGAGCCGCTGCCTGGAATGCGGCGCCGAATACGAGCACGATCGCTTTCACATGCTGTGCCCCACCTGCAACAGCTTCGCCACCGAGCTCATTGCCGGCCGCGAGCTGCAAATCGACTCGATTGAGGTCGACCTGCCCGATGACGACGAGGAAACCGAGGAGTAACCCATGCAAATCGACATGAAGCAACCCATCCTCCAGAAGAACGAAGCGATTGCCTCCGAGCTGCGTCAGCGCTTCGCCGATAACCACGTGTTCGTGCTCGACCTCCTGGCCAGCCCGGGTTCGGGTAAAACGTCCACCATCCTCGCCACCATCGACGCGCTGCGCGACGAGTTCAACATCGCCGTCATCGAGGGCGACATCGCCAGCAGCGTGGATGCCGAGAAGATCAAGGCGCAAGGCATTGCCGCGGTGCAAATCAACACGGGCGGCGCGTGCCACCTCGAGAGCGCGATGATCAAGCGCGCCGTGGACGTGCTCGACCTCGAGCGTCTCGACCTCATCATCGTGGAGAACGTGGGCAACCTCGTGTGCCCGACCGACTTCGATTTGGGCGAGAACGCGAAGGTCATGATCCTGTCCGTGCCCGAGGGCGACGACAAGCCGCTCAAGTACCCCGGCGTGTTCCAGGTGGCCGAAGCCGTCGTGCTCAACAAGGTAGACACCATGCCCGTGTTCAACTTCAATCGCGAAGCGTTCGAGAAGGCCGTCACGCAGCTCAACCCGCAGGCCCCCATCTTCCCCATCGCCGCTACCACGGGCGACGGCGTGGACGCCTGGGCCGAATGGCTGGCAAACCGCATTCGCGCCATCCAGTAACATGGAAGCCGGCGAGCGCTACCGCCTCTGCGTTGAGGCGCTGAAAACGTTTGTGGACGAGGTGGGGTTCACCGACATCGTCATCGGGCTGTCGGGCGGTATGGACTCGAGCCTCGTGGCGGTCATGTGCGTGGATGCGCTCGGCGCGGACCGTGTGCACGGCGTGCTCATGCCGGGGCCGTACTCCACCGATCATTCCGTGGACGACGCGCTCGACCTGGCCCGCAACTTGGGGCTGGAGACGCGTACGGTGTCCATCGCCGCGCCGTACCGCGCCTTTGAAACCGCGCTCGCCGACGCGTGCGGCGGCTCGCTCGAGGGATTGGCGGCAGAGAACACCCAGGCGCGTTGTCGCATGGTGTGCCTCATGGCGCTGTCGAACACCTATGGATGGATGCTGGTGAACACGGGCAACAAGAGCGAAGCCATGATGGGTTACTCCACCTTGTACGGCGATACCGCGGGCGCGTTCGCGCCCATCGGCGGGCTGTACAAAACCGACGTGTTCGCTGTCGCGCGCTGGCGCAACGACCAAGCGAGGGCTGCGGGCGCGGTGCCGCCCATCCCCGAGCACGTGTTCACGAAGCCTCCCAGCGCCGAGCTTTCGCCCGATCAGGAGGACGAGAAGAGCATGGGCATCGACTATCCGACGCTCGACCGCCTGCTGACGGCGCACCTCGAGCGCGGGCTCGGCGCCGATGCGCTCGTGGCCGAAGGTTTCGACGAAGCCGATGTGCGGCGCGTCCTGCGCATGGTGCGTGCAACCGCCTTCAAACGCGCGCTCGAGCCCCCGTATCCTTCCGCGAACTTCTACGCGTAATCGCGGGTTGTCATCCCGAGCGGAGCGCGTAGCGCGCAGTCGGGGGGATCCTGCGTGGGCGTTTGACGGTCCCGCCGACCGCCTTTGCGAAGATTGCGTGACGGCGCGGCGGGACCTCACGACAAACGGTGCGCGCCTCACTATACTTTGTGGCCGCATTCGTTCAGTCACTCTTCCCTTCAAGGAGGTCAACCGCCATGGAGCGCCGTGCGTTTTTCAAGCTTGCGGGTCTATCCGCCGCCGTGCTCGCCGTGAGCGGGACCCTTGGCGCCTGTGAGGCGGGGAAGCTGCCGGATAATCCGTTGACCGCCAACAACGAAGCGAACGAGACCGCCGGCCAGTCGTCGGTGATGGGCCAGCCGGCCATCTCCTTCGGTGCCGACGTCGACGTGCTCATCGTGGGCAGCGGCGTGTCGGGCCTGTCGGCCGCCATCGACCCGCTCGAGGCGAAGCGCTCCGTGATGATTGTGGATAAGTTGGACCTGTTGGGCGGCGAGAGCTTCGATTCCAACGGCGTCATGCGCATCGCCGGTACGGATGCGCAGCAGCAGGCGGGCGTGAAAACCACGGTGGACGAGGCGTGGGACGTGCGCAAGAAGGAGCTGAGCAGCGGGGGCGACGAGAACCTCGATTTCGCGAAGCTGCTGTTCTCCACCGCGACGGACTGGGCCAACCGCCTTGCCTCCGACTACGGCGCGCAGTTCGCCGACCCGAAAACGTACACGCAAAACGGCGTGAACGCGTCGGTGATGCTGCCGAAGAACGGCCTGGGCGACATGCAGAGCATTATGATGCCCCTGCGCGACGGCCTCACGAACAAGGGCGCTACGTTCTCGACGGGACACCGCGCCGTCGCCTTCATCCTCAACGAAAGCGGCGCGCCGTGCGGCATGCGCTTCTGCGCGGCAGCCAGCACGTCGGTGCTCGACGTGCGCGCCCGCCGCATCGTCATCGCCACGGGCGGGTTCGCCAGCAGCCAGCCGCTCGTGCATGCAAACACGCCCGATCGCGAGCGCGTGGGCTGCTACACCGTCTCCTCCATGGGCGAGGGCCAGCAGCTGTGCTCCCTGCTGGGCGGTCAGCTGGTGGACATGGACAAGATCGCCCCCCTCACCAGCAACCTTCCGCAGGCCACCGCGTGGGGGCTGTTCGGCCCCACGGTCATCGTGGATGCGCTCGGCCATCGTTTCGCGCGCGAGGACGACGTGAACGCCGCGGCGAACGCCTGCTACACCGAGGAGCGCGGCTACTGGTGGACCGTGTTCGGCAAGCAGCTGACCGAAAGCAGCCAATCGCGCAGCATCGCGGAAGTGACCAGCAAAAACGCCAAGCGTCTCATCGGCCCCTTCGACACTCTGGACGAGCTTGCCGCAGGCATGGGCATCTCGGCCGACGTGCTGAACGACACGTTCGATCGTTACGACGGGTTCGCCAAAGCCGGCAAGGACGACGACTTCGGCCGCACGATGTTCCTCGAGGAGCTCGAAGGCCCGTACTACGCACTCAAGCAGGTGCCGCAGCGCTATAAGACGCGCGGCGGCGTGAAAACCGACCAGACGGGCCGGGTGCTGAGCGTGGTGGGCGCTGCGCTGCCCAACGTGTACTGCTGCGGCTCGGTGGCGGCGTTCAGCGTGGGCGGCCTCGCGTCGAACGGCGCGTTCGGCATGCTGGTGGGGCAGGCCGTGGCGGCCTCGCTCGACGACGAGGACAAGGCCTCATCCGACGCAGAAAGCGAGAACGCCGCTTCCTGACGTGCGGTTCTCTGTTGCTGACGGGTTGCCAAGGTGCTAAAAGGCGGCAACCGTGCCTCGACAGGCCCATGACACAATGTCTCCATACCTACTCGCTGAAGCTGCGTTCGAGGCGTGCATCCGTGCCGTCTGCGTAGCAACGGATACGGAAGTGGAGGTCTCTCTATGTTCGGACATGAACCGCAGCAGCATCATGAAGGGCGGGGCGTCACGCGCCGCGCGTTCCTCACGGGGGCGTGCGCGACGGGCGCCGTGGCTATGGTGGGCGGCCTGACCGCCTGCGCAACGCCACCGCAGGACACCGGCCAGGGCGATGCGGGCGGCACGGGCTCCGGCACGAACGGCGATGCCGTGCCCGGCAACGCGGCTCCCGGCAAAATCGACAAGACGTACGACACCGACCTGCTCATCGTGGGCGCGGGCGGCAGCGGTTTGGCGTGCGCGGTGCAAGCGGCGCTCAACGGCACGAACTTCATCCTCGTGGATAAGAACAACCAGGTGGGCGGCAACGCGAGCTTCGTCGAGGGCATGTTCGCCGTCAACTCGTCGCTGCAGCGCGAGCAGGGCATCGAAATCCAGCCTGCCGACATCGTGGAAGCCGAGCTCACGCGCGGGCAACACCGTCAGAACGGCGACTTGTGGCTCGACCTCGTGAACAAGTCGGCCGACAACATCTCGTGGTGCATCGAGCAAGGCGTCACGTACTCGGGCACGGTGGACGACTACTACGGCGGCCTGTTCCCCACGTTTCACTGGTTCAAGGACAACAAGGCAGCTGTCGGCTACGTCGAGCCGATGAAGAATCGCCTCGATGAGCTGGGTGTGCAGCTGCACCTCAAGACCACGGTGAACGGCCTCATGATGAAGGACGGCAAGGTTGCCGGCGCCTACGCAAGCGGCGACGAGGGCACGTTGCAGTACAATGCCAAGGCGGTCGTGTTCGCCACGGGCGGCTTCGGCGGCAACGAAGAAGTGATTGCCGAGCAGGGGTGGAACACCGACGGCATGCATATCGTGGGCTCGCCGAACGCGGCGGGCGACGGCTATCGCCTGGCCATGGACAACGGCGCGCGCAACTTCATGGCCGACTCGGCCCAGTCCATCCTGTACGCCATCGAGGCGTTCCCGCCCATCGACTTCCACGACGCGGCCGAGAACCCCATCAACGGCTACTTCGGCATCGCGGCCGGCGGCCCGGTGCTGTGGGTGAACGAGGCGTGCCAGCGTTACAGCCGCGAGAACCTCACGGCCGACAACCTCGTGCTGCAGTGCATCCCCGGCAAGGGCAACAAAGAGAACTACGTGATATTCGACCAGGCCATCTTCGACCAGTTCTTCGGTAAGGACGACGACGCGAAGAAGATGTTCGACGACGCGCTCAATTCGAACGGCGGCGGCAGCATCTACCAGGGCGACTCGCTCGAAACCATCGCCGGCAACTTCAATCTCGATGCCGATATGCTCAAAACCACGGTCGACCACTACAACGAGCTGTGCAAGAGCGGCACCGACAGCGACTTCGGCAAGGCGTCCGACCTCATGGTGCCCATCGAGACGTCCCCGTTCTACCTGGCGAAGCTGTCGTACAGCTACTTCTTCTCGGTTGGCGGCATCACCACCGACAAGCAGCGCCGCGTGCTCGACGGCGACCGCAACCCCATCGACGGCCTGTACGCCATCGGCAACGACGGCAACATGCTGTACCGCAACGTGTACACCATCAACATGCCGGGCACCGCGTTCGGCAATCAGGTGAACTCGGGTCGCGAATCCGCGAACGCCGTCATGGAGTATTTGAAGCAGTAGGACGCTGCGTTGCGCGCACGAGGCCCCCGAAGCATCGGCTTCGGGGGCCTCGGCATGAGGGGAGGGGTGTGCGAAGCGGTTACGCCTTGAGCGCTTCCACCACGGCCTTGCCGGCGATGAGGCCGCTGCCGGCGTTGGGGCTGAGGTCGCTGCCGCTATCGGCAACGGTGGAGCCTGCGCAGTACACGTTGGGGATGGGGGTGCCGTCCTTGTCCGTGAGCTGCCCGTCGGTGGTGATCTTCATGCCGCCGTGCGTCTTGTAGCGGTACGGGAAATGCTTCATGGCGTAGTAGGGGGCGGCAAGCGACTGGAGGAACAGCTTCTTGCCGAACTCCGCGTCCTCGCCGGCGGCCACCTGCGCGTCGTAGCTCTCGAACGTGGCCTTCAGCGTGTCGGCCGGCACGTTCATGGCGGCTGCCAGCTCGTCGAGGGTGTCGAACGGGCCCACGAGGCGATCGGCGTTGTTCTTCATGTTCAGCTCGACGTTCCACTTCTGGCTGCCGTTGATCAGCTGGTTGTCGAAGATGGTCCACCAGTAGCCGAAGCCGCCTTCGTAGCAGGCCGTGGGCGAGTCGTGGCTCTGATCTTCCTTGATGAAGCGGGTGCCCTGGGGCGTCACCTGCACGTTCGGCCCGAAGTAGCCCCACACCGTTACCTGCGCGAGGTCGCTCATGAGGTTCGCTTCCATGTCCATGTGCGTGTAGGAGCCGCCGAGCGCCTTGCACAGCTGGTGGCCTTCGCCCATGGAATTGACGGTGAGCGGCCCGAGGCGCTGCTGGCTGGGCACGTAGGTGGACACCATTTCCTGGTTGCACGAGAAGCCGCCCGTGGCCACGATAATCTTGCTCGCCTTGATGTCCACGATGCCGTCGTTCTTCTCGTCGTGGAAGCGCACGCCGATGGGGGTGCCTTCGGCATCGACGATGAAGTTCGTGGCGCGCAGGTTCAGCTTGTACGTGGCGCCCTTTTCCTCGAGGCCCTTCTGCAGCGGGGTGAGCACCGTGGTCATGTCGCCGATGCCGTGCTCGGGCAGCAGCATGGACGTGGGGGCGCCGGTGTCCTTGTAGTCGGCCAGGGGCTGGAACTTCCCGCCGTAGTCGGCTGCCACGCGATCGGCCCACTCGGTTTGGTATACGTACACGTGATGCTTGTACTCCATGTCGTCGGTCTGCCCCTGCTTTTCCAGCACGGGCGCGTAGGCCTTCCACTTCTCCTCGGGATCGCCTTCGATGCCGGCGTCCTTCTGCATCTTCGAACCCGACACGTTCATCACGCCGCAGGCGATGAAGCTCTCGCCGCCCACGCGCTCCAGCTTGTCCACGAGCATGACCTTGTGACCGGCTTCGACGGGGTCCATCGCCGCCGACATGCCTGCGATGCCCGTGCCCAGAATGAGCACGTCGGTTTCCTCGGCGAACGACACGGGCGCGGTGCCCACCACGCGCTCGGCGTCGCCCGACGCGGCCGCGCTCGCGCCGCCGCCGTTCGCGGCGCATCCGGCCAGCGCCCCGCCCGCCACCAGCACGGCGCCCGACGCCACGGCGGCTTTCAAAAAGGTGCGACGATTCATACCCTGTTCCCTGCGTTCCATCGTGTTCCTCCCTCTCTCGGATAGCGTTCGCGTCTCCCGTGCGAACACTCCGTACCCTACGGCTGAGCGCCGTTTTCGTCACCGTCCGTTTCGGACTATATTGCCGTGCGAGCCTCGTTTACATGCGCGAACCGGTGAGGTTTCGGCTATCATGAGCGCATGGGGGAGCCGAAGAACACGCAACATACCTCGCTTGGAGAACCCGATCGTCGTTTGCCGATGATGTTCTCGCTTGCGGTCGTGTTGGGGTACGGGCTGTTTCGCGGCGTGAACGCGAACGCGTACCTGTCGGCGTTCGCCTCGGTCGAGGCGCCGTTCCTGTTCGTGCCCGACCTGTTCTTCAACGTCGTGGTGGCCTGCGCGGTGGTGGCGTGCTCGGTCACCGTCATTGCGCTTGCGGTGCGCGGCCGCTTGAAGCCCCTGTCCATGCCCTTCCTGCTGCCGACGGGGCTGCTCATCGTGGGCAACGTGTGCGCGCTCGTCGGCGCGTTCTCCGTGCTGCCCTCCGATATGGCGCTGCTCGTGCCGGGCGTGCTGTTCGGCGTGGCGTCCACCATGCTCTCCCTCGTGTGGATCGAGGTGCTGGCCTGCCAGGAGCCGAAGGCCATCGTCACCTACATCGCTCTCGGCATGCTGGTGAATATGGTGACGTCGTCGGGGTTGTCGGGGCTCACCGGTGCCGGTCAGATGGCGGCGAGCATCGTGCTGCTGGGCATCATGGCGTGCTGCGCGGCGTACGTGCGCCGCACGCTGCGCGCGACGGGGGCGACGAAGCGGTGGCTGCCGGTTGACGCGGGGAGCCGCAGCGCGCAGGGGAGCACCGAGCGCGCGTCCTACCGCGACGCGTTCCTCGAGCTGGGCGACGCCCTGGTGGCGTTCTGCGTGCTCGAGGCCGTCATCGGCCTGCTCAACAGTTTCATGCTGGGCAGCTCCGTGCAGTTCGCCGGCTCGGGCACCGTGTCGGCGGCGGGCACGCTCATCGGCATCTTCGCCTTCTGCGTGGTCGTGTTCGTGGTGCAGCGCATTCCGCGGGTGTCCACCGTGTTCCGCGTGCTCATGCCCGCCATCGCGTCGCTGCTAGTGTTTCTGCCGTTTCTGGGCGAAACGTACAACCTGTTCTTCAGCACCGTGCTGCTGGGCGGCTACTACTTTATTGCGCTGCTGCTCACCTACGTGGTTGCCGAGGTTGCCCGCGAGCGTCGGATATCGCCGTACGTGCTGATGGCGGCCGCGTCGGGTGCGGCGCGCGTGTGCCTGGCCGTGGCGCTGTTGGGCGGACAGGCGGCGGGCTCGCTGCCGGGCGGGCTGTTCGGCGAGAGCGAGCACACCATGCGCTTCCTCGTCATCATCATGGCGGTGATCTACGTGCTGTCGCTGGCGGTGGTGCTCATATCGCGCGATCGGCGTCGCCGACGCGATGCGGAGGACGCGCAGGCGGTGGAGCCCGCGCCGCGCGAAGCGCTTCCGGTGGACGCTTCCGGCGGCGAAGCCCTGCTCGAGCGCCGGTGCGCGCTTTTGGCCGCGCGCGGCGACCTCACCGAGCGCGAGGCCGAAATCCTCGGTTACCTGGCGCGCGGGCGCACGAAGGCGCACATCGCCGGCGTGCTGTTCGTGAGCGAGAACACCGTGCGCAGCCACGTGCGCAACATCTATTCCAAACTGGGCGTGCACACGCGTCAGCAGCTCATCGACGCGTTGGAAGCGGAAGAGTAGCGCGCGGCGGCTTCACCGCTCCTTCACGCTAATACACCAGCGAGGGTATGGCGCGCGTTGCGGGGGTCGCGTAGTATGGGGGCATGGATACCTTTCTCGTGAACAATCGCCCTATGAGCCCCAAAGACTGGGGCATCGATACCGCCGTGACGGCGCTCGCATTCCTGTTCGGCTGCGTGCAGCTCATGCTGACGGCCTCGTCCATCGTGATTCCCGACCTCGCGCTGCGCCAGTACCTCGGCAGCGTCAACGTCGTGCCGAACGTGCAGGTGTTCGTGGCCCTTGCGGTCACCACGCTGCCGCTCATCGTGCGCCGCCGTTTCCCGTGGCCCGTGTTCCTGTTCTGCCTCGTCTCGTTCTTGGGGCTGCAAAATGCGTTCAGCGGATTCTCGCTCACCATCGTGGGCCCGGTGGTGGCCCTCTACACCATCGCGAGCGAGCGCGGCCGCGGCGAGGCCATCGCAGGCGTGGTGATAGCGGTGGCGGGACTGCTGTTCTACGATTCGCATGCGGGCACGGCAAGCCTCGTGCTGTTCACCCGCTTCCAGAACATCGCGATGGTGGTGGCCGCCGCGCTGGCCGGCTACGCCTACCGCACGCATCGAGCGTACGTGAAGGCCACCGAAGAGCGCGCGGTGGAAGCCGAGCGCACCCGCGAGGAGGAAGCGGCCCGGCGCGTGGAAGAGGAGCGCGTGCGCATCGCCCGCGAGGTGCACGACATCACGGCGCACTCGCTGTCCGCCGTGAGCATCCAAGCGGCCGCGGCCGAGCGCCTCATCGACCGCGACCCCGCAGCGGCGAAGGAGGCCATCGTCACCGTGCGCGCCACGGCGAAGAGCGCGCTCGACGACATCCGCAGCATGATCGGCGTGCTGCGCTGCGGCGACGACACGGCCGAGACGTCGCCCACCTCGGGCACCGAACGCCTCGACGACCTCGTGGCGTACCTGCGCGATGCGGGCCTCGAGGCCACGCTCGATGCGGAGGGCTACCGCCGCGCCGACGTGCCCGCGCACGTGGACATGGCGCTGTTCGGCATCGCACGCGAAGCGGCCACCAACATCGTGCGCCATGCGAACGCGCACGCGGCGTCCATACGCCTGGCAGTTGAGGACGGCCGCGCGCGCCTCACCGTCGAGGACGACGGCAAGGGCTGCGGCATGGCCGCGTCCGGCCAGCCGAACGGCGCGCTGCCGCAGGCGGCCGACGGCGGGGGCCATGGCATTGCCGGCATGGCCGAGCGCGTGCACCTTCTGGGCGGCACGTTCTCGGCGGGCGATCGAGCGGGCGGCGGCTTCCGCGTGGTGGCGTGCCTGCCCATGAAGGGAACGGAGGCGTAACCGTGGAAACCGCAGAGCATCCCGTGCGCGTGCTGGTGGCCGACGATCAGGACCTCGTCCGCAGCGGCTTCAAGCTCATTCTCATGTCTTACGACGGCATCGACGTGGTGGGGGAGGCCCGCGACGGCCACGAGGCGGTGGAGCTTGCCGCGCGCCTGCGCCCCGACGTCGTGCTCATGGACATTCGCATGCCGCGCATGAACGGCATCGAAGCCACGCGCGCCATCCACAACGACCCGGCGCTCGAGGATGTGCACGTGCTCATTCTCACCACGTTCGACCTCGACGAATACGTGTACGACGCCCTTGCCGCCGGCGCGAGCGGCTTCCTGCTCAAAGACGCCGAACCCGACGAGATCGCCTCGGCCGTGCGCGTCGTGGCCGAGGGCGACGCGCTCATCGAGCCGTCCATCACCCGCCGTCTCATCGAGACGTTCGTGGCCACGCGCCCCGCCGGCCTCGGCGGAAGCGCCGCGGTGGCCGCGGGTCTGCGCACCCTCACCGACCGCGAGCGCGAGATCCTCGCGCTCGTCGCGCGCGGTTTCACGAACGACGACATAGGCTCCGAGCTGTTCATCTCGCCCGCCACGGTGAAAACCCACCTCGCCCGCATCATGGCGAAGCTCGACGCGCACGACCGCGCGCAGCTTGTCGTGCGCGCCTACGAAGGCGGCCTCGTGAAGCCGGGCATCCGCTAAACAGCGCTCGATGCGAACGAATGTTTCACGTGAAACATTCGGCGTCGTTGCCGTCCGCGAATTGTGATGATCGTTTGACGATTGCGCAAAATCTCAGTCACGACCGCTCAGATTTCCTCAAAGAGGGTTGCATTCAGTGATGAGGATGCTATGATAACGCAATGTTTAGCACTCGTTACCGCGGAGTGCTAGCAGTCACCACGATCGAGTGGTTAAATAGCGAACGTGCGGCAAATCAGGTTCGTGTATAGGTCGGACGAAAGGAAGGCAACGTTATGAATTTGAAACCTCTGGGTGATCGCGTTATCGTCAAGCAGGACGAGGCCGAGGAAACGACGGCTTCCGGTCTGTTCCTCGCAACCGAGGCGAAGGAAAAGCCCCAGAGCGGTACCGTTCTGGCTGTGGGCGACGGCAAGCTCGACAAGGACGGCAACCTCGTGCCCGTTCCCGTGAAGGTGGGCGACAAGGTCGTGTACGGCAAGTTCGGCGGCACCGAGATCAACGTCGAAGGCGAGGACGTGCTCATCCTCCGCGGCGACGATCTGTATGCCGTTTTTGCATAAGCATACATTCTGATCCACGTTCACAACAACGCAGTTGAAAGGATAGAAGCATCATGGCGAAAGAGATTAAGTTCGAAGCCGACGCCCGTAGCGCTCTTGCCTCTGGCGTTCGTAAGCTGTCCGACGCCGTCAAGGTGACGCTTGGCCCCAAGGGTCGTTACGTGGCGCTTGAGAAGTCCTACGGCGCTCCCCTCATCACCAACGACGGTGTGACGGTTGCCAAGGAAGTCGAGCTCGAGGACCCCATCGAGAACATGGGCGCCCAGCTCGTCCGCGAAGTCGCCGTCAAGACGAACGACGTGGCCGGCGACGGCACGACGACCGCGACGCTGCTCGCCGACGTCATCGTGTCCGAGGGCCTGCGCAACGTGACCGCCGGTGCTGACGCCCTGGGCATCCGCCGCGGCATCCAGAAGGCCACCGACGTCGTGGTCGAGGCCATCAAGGCCGACGCCACCCCCGTGTCCACCAAGGAGCAGATTGCGAACGTCGGCACCATTTCCGCCGGCGACGCCGAAATCGGCAACGCCATCGCCGAAGCGATGAGCGCAGTGGGCAACGACGGCGCGATCTCCGTCGAAGAGAGCCAGACCTTCGGCCTCGAGATGGACATCGTTGAGGGCATGCAGTACGAGCGCGGCTACATCTCGCCGTACATGGCCACCGACATGGAGAAGATGGAGGCCGTGCTGAGCGACCCCTACATCCTGCTCACCGACCAGAAGGTGACCAACATCCAGGACATGGTGCCCCTGCTGGAAGAGGTCATGAAGTCCGGTCGCCCGCTGTTCATCGTCGCTGAGGACGTTGAGGGCGAGGCCCTGGCCACCATCCTGCTCAACAAGCTGCGCGGCACGTTCAACTGCGTCGCCATCAAGGCTCCCGGCTTCGGCGACCGCCGCAAGCGCATCCTCGAGGACATCGCCGCCGTCACCGGCGCGCAGGTCATCGACAAGGACTTCGGCATGACCATGGCCGACGCTCGCATCGACATGCTGGGCCATGCCAAGACGGTCAAGGTCACCAAGGACACCGCCCTCATCGTGGACGGCGCCGGCGACAAGAAGGCCATCGACGACCGCATCAGCCAGATCAAGGCCGAGCTCGAGCGCGTCGACTCCGACTTCGACCGCGAGAAGCTGCAGGAGCGCCTGGCGAAGCTGTCCGGCGGCGTGGCCGTGCTCAAGGTGGGCGCTGCAACCGAGTCCGAGCTCAAGGAGAAGAAGTCCCGCATCGAGGACGCCCTGCAGGCGACCCGCGCGGCTGTCGAAGAGGGCATCGTCGCTGGCGGCGGCGTGGCGCTCGTGGACGCGCTGCCCGCGCTCGACAAGGTCGAGACCGGCGACAAGGACGAGGAAGTCGGCGTCGCCATCATCCGCAAGGCGCTTGAGGCCCCGATGCGCGCCATCGCGCAGAACGCTGGCTTCGAGGGCAGCGTCGTGGTCGAGCACGTCAAGGGCATGGGCGACGGCGAAGGCCTGAACTGCGCCAACGGCGAGTACGGCAACATGATCGAGATGGGCGTCAACGACCCGGTCAAGGTGACCCGTACGGCTCTGCAGTCCGCTGCTTCCGTTGCGGCCCTCATCCTCATCACCGAGGCCACCATCAACGAGATCCCGAAGGACCCGGACCCGGCGGCCATGGCTGCCATGGCCGGCGGCGGCATGGGCGGTATGATGTAAGCCTGCGGGCCCGCATCAAACGCACGATCTAACTCGGAACAAAAAGAGGGCGGCCATTTGGCCGCCCTCTTTCGCGCTTTGCCGCTTACGCGTCTTTCTTCGATACGAGCAGCAGGATGCCGCCGATGATGGTGACGAAGATGAGCGTGCACACGCCGAAGGTGGCGGTGTTCGGCTTCGTGCCCTGGTACACGCCCCAGCAGTGGACGGTCATGGGGACCATCCAGAGCAGCGGTATGATGAGCCAGCATACCGAAAGGGTCGAGACGATGCAGAGGATGAACGCGATCAACCTGAGCATTTGATCGGTGTCGCTGCTGAACGTCTGCGGTTGCGGGTAGTAAGCCGGCTGCGCGTCCGCGTAGTCCTCGGTCCATTGCACGCCGTTCCAATACCGCAGCTTCGCGGTGTTTCCCGACGGATCGGGATACCATCCTGCTTGGGGATTCTCCATGATGCCTCCGTGTTCGCTGATAGTCATGCGTTATGGGGTCATTATAGGCAACGCCCCGCCGTGTGCACGTGCGCAACCGCGTTCTGCAAAACTTCCGTGACCGTTTCGCGACGATGGGGGCACGCGTCGAGGAAATGCTGATGGTTGGACTACAATAACCAGCCATGGATACCTTCATCGACATAGCGTGGCCGGTGCTCGAAGATTCGCTCCTCGACACCCTCTACATCATCCCGTTCCTGTTCATCACGTACCTCGCCATGGAGTGGCTCGAGCACAAAACCGGCGGGAAGGCCGAAGCGGCCATTCAGCGCGCCGGAGCAGCGGGGCCGTTCATCGGCGCCGTCGTGGGCGTGGTGCCGCAGTGCGGCTTCTCCGCGGCGGCGGCAACGCTGTGGGCGGGCCGCGTCATCACGCTCGGCACGCTGTTCGCGGTGTTTCTGTCCACCTCGGACGAGATGCTGCCCATCTTCATCGCGGAGCAGGTGCCGCTCGAAGTCATCCTGAAAATCATCGGCGCGAAAATCATCATCGGCATGATCATGGGCTTCCTCGTGGACGCGGGCCTGCGCATCGCACGCCGCATCGACATGCCGCTGCACATCCACGACCTGTGCGAGCAGGAGCATTGCCATTGTCACGACGGCGAGGGCGGCATCCTGAAAAGCGCCGTCAAGCACACGCTGCAGGTCACGCTGTTCATCTTCATCATCACCATCGTGCTGAACGGCATGCTGGCCATCGTGGGCGAGGACGTGCTGGCCGACTTCCTCAGCGCGAACCCCGCGCTGTCGGTGTTCGGCTCGGCGTTGGTGGGCCTCGTGCCGAACTGCGCCGCGAGCATCGTCATCGCGCAGCTGTACGTGCAGGGCGTGCTGGGGTCGGGTGCCATGCTGGCCGGCCTGCTGGTGTCGGCGGGCGTGGGTTTGCTCGTGCTCGTGCGCACGAACCGCCACCCGAAGGAGAACATCGCCATCATCGTGGGGCTGTACGCTATGGGCGTGATCTGGGGTTTGATTGCGAACGCGCTCGGCATCGTGTTCTGATGCGGCGGGACGGCCGCAACGCGTGAAATTGCCGTACTGACTTCGTCGAACCTATAGGGTAGGATAGCCGTACGCACTGAATCGAATACGAGAAGGAGAGCATCATGGCGACACTCGAGGCCGGCCTGACGCGCGACGAGGCGTTCGCGCTGCTGCAGGAGCACAACAAGGACGCGTTCCATATCGAGCACGGCGAAACGGTCGAGCAGACCATGCGCTACTTCGCGCGCGAGTTCGATCCGGAGAACGAGGAATTCTGGGGCATCGTGGGTCTGCTGCACGACCTCGATTGGGAAGAGCACGACGACGAGCCCGAGCTGCACACCATCTACGCGGCGAAGGACATCGAAGCCGCCGGCGGCTCGCCCGAGCTTATACGCGCCATTCAGAGCCACACGTCGGACTTCAACACCGACCTGCCGAAGCCCGAGCTGCAAATGGAGAAAATCCTGTTCGCCACCGAAGAGCTCACCGGTCTCATCGGCGCGGCCATCGCCATGCGTCCGAGCAAGAGCGTCATGGACTTCGAGGTGAAGTCGCTTAAGAAGAAGTTCAAGGACAAGCGCTTCGCCGCCGGCGTCAGCCGCGACGTCATCCGTTCCGGCGCCGAGATGCTGGGATGGGAGCTCGACGACCTGTTCGCCCGCACCATCGAGGCCATGCAGTCCTTCGCTCCCGACAAGGACACCTTCGTCCCCGCCGAGTAGCCCGCCATCCGCCATCCGCCATCCGCTGCCCGCGGCCGGCAACTCGCCGCATCGCACCGCTACGAACGCCGTCTCGCTCAGTGAGGCGGCGTTTTTCGCTCCCGTTGCTTTTGCAACCGCAATTATCTATAGATAAGTCTAATATATGCGAACCAGAATAATTCGCACGAGCGTATGCGCCGTGCGCACGCACGATGCGTGGCAACGGAGGGGGCTTCGGTGGCAACAGGGGAGAAGCGAACGCGTCGCGTCGGCTTTTCAATCAAGATGCTCGTTATGGTGGCGGCGCTCGTCGTCGTGTACCTGTACTCGTTCATCATCGGCAGCGTGGACATATCGGTGGGAACCGTCATCGACATCCTGCGTGCGCAGATCATGCCCGTTGAGCAGTACTGGAACGACGTGCTCGAGCCCATCATGCTCAATGTGCGCTTCCCGCAGATCACGCTCTCGGTGCTCATCGGCGGCGCGTTGTCGGTGTCGGGCGCTTCGTACCAAACCGTGTTCAAGAATCCCATGGTGTCCTCCGACATCCTCGGCGTTTCGGCCGGCGCCGGGTTCGGCGCGGCGTTCGCCATGCTCAACGGGGCGAACTGGTGGGAGATTCAAGTAGCTGCATTCGTCTGCGGCATCGCGGCGGTCACCATCGCCTACGCCATCGGCGCCGTGTTCGGCAAGCAGAATCTCACCATCCTCGTGCTGGCGGGCGTCGTGGTGTCGAGCTTCTTCCAGGCGCTCATCTCCATCATCAAAACGGTGGCCGACACCGATAGCGTGCTTCCTTCCATCACGTTTTGGCTCATGGGAAGTTTGAACAAGGGCGACAACGCCGATTTGCTGGTCATGCTTCCCTCGGTGGTGCTCTCGCTTGCGTTGCTGTTCGTATTCCGTCACAAGATCGACGTGCTGGCTGCGGGCGAAGACGAAGCCACGGCCATGGGCGTGAACGTCAACCTGGTGAAGGTGGTGGTTATCGTGGCGTCGACGCTTATGACGGCGTGCGCCGTGTCGGTTGCCGGCATCATCGGCTGGATTGGCATGGTGGTGCCTCATATCGCGCGCACGATCACGGGTGCCTCGTACTCGAAACTGATCGCGGGCTCGTTCGTCATCGGCGGCATCTTCCTCGTGCTCATCGACGATCTCGTGCGCGCCTCGTTCGCCGACCTCCCGCTTGGCGTGCTCACGGCGCTCATCGGCACCCCCGTGTTCGTGTTCCTGCTCGTGCGGACGAAGAGGGAGTGGCTGTGATGCTGGATGTCTCCGATCTCCATTTCTCCTACCACGCGCATCGCGAGGTGCTCAAGGGCGTGTCGTTCAGCGTGAACGCGGGCGAAATCGTGTGCCTGCTCGGATCGAACGGCACGGGGAAAACCACGCTGCTCAGGTGCCTCCTGGGATTCTCCAAGCCGCAGAGCGGCACGGTGCTCGCAGATGGAAAGCCGGTTGCGACGATGTCGGCGAAGCAGCGCGCCCACCATATGGCCTATGTGCCGCAATCGTCCTCCATTGCGTTTCCCTATCTGGCGCGGGAAGTCGTGCTCATGGGCCGCGTGTCGCACCTCGCGCCCGGCGCGCGTCATGCGGTGCGCGACAAGGAGGCAACGCTTCAAGCGCTGCGTCACCTGCAAATCGAGCATTTGGCCGATCGCCGCTATCAGGAGCTGTCGGGCGGCGAGAAGCAGATGGTGCTCGTGGCGCGCGCGTTGGCGCAGGAGGCGAAGCTGCTCGTCATGGACGAGCCGACGGCAAACCTCGACTACCACAATCAGGTGAAAATCCTCACGGCCATCAAGCACCTTGCCGCGCAAGGCTTCGGCATCCTCATGACCTCGCACTATCCCGATCATGCTTTTCTCGCCTGCTCGAAGGTGGCGCTCATGGCGGGCGGCCACATCGTCGCATTCGGCGCGCCCGACGACGTGGTGACAAGCGAGAGCCTCACATCCCTCTATGAGACGCCGGTCCATGTGGTGCGTGCAAACATGGGCGGCATCTCCATCAAAACCTGTATCCCATTGCTCGACGAGGCGTACTTTCAGCGCGCCTCGGAGCAGGAGATAGCTCCCAACACGAAGGAAGGAACACTATGAGAACCACAAGCAAGAAACGTTGGCTTGCCTCAGCGATGAGCGTGCTGCTTGTCGCCGCGCTCGCCTGTCTGGGGTTGGCAGGGTGCGCGTCGAACAACGAGGGCGCGTCCTCGCCCGAGCCGGCGAAGGAGCCGGCTGCAAGTCAGCAAGAGCCGGAAACGCGCACGGTCACCGATATGGCGGGGCGCACCGTCGAGCTTCCCGCAAACATCGAGAGCGTGGCAACCTTCGGTTCGGTAGGCGTGCTCAACGCGTTCGTCGAATGCATGGGCAAGGGCGATCTCATCGCCAACGACATGCCCGCCAACTTCACGAAGAACGACAAGTGGGCCATGCAGTACCAGTTTGCGCCGCAGATGAAGGGCGAGCCCGTGCTGGAGACGGCCGACGGCATCGACATGGAAGCCACGATGGCGCTCGCACCCGACCTGTGCATCACCATGATGGAGGACATGGCGCAGCAGCTTGAGGAAGCGGGCATCAACGTCATCGTGCTCACCTGGAACGACACCGAAGACGTGAAGAAGGCCGTCGAGCTTATGGGCCAGGTATTCAACGTGGAAGACCGCGCCGACGACTACAACGCTTACTTCGATAAGATGGTGCAGAAGGCCGCCGATCGCACGGCTGCTCTTTCGGACGCCGATCGTCTCAAGGTGATCTACGGCGACGTCGAGTCGCTTACGAACCCGCACGTCATTTCCGAGTGGTGGCTGACCGCCGCCGGCGGCGAGAGCGTGACCAAGGAGACGCACCAGAAGAATTCGCTCGAGTACACCATGGAAGAGCTGCTTGCGTGGCAGCCGCAGGTCATCTTCTCGAGCAACACCGATACCGCCGCCCTGTACGGTGACGCGAACATCGCCGATCTGCCCGCCATCAAAGACCAGCGCGTGTACGTGGTGCCTACGGTGGCGCACGTGTGGGGCAACCGCACGGTTGAACAGCCGCTCACCGTGCTGTGGGCCATGAACAAGATGTATTCCGAGCTGTACGCCGAAGACGAGCTGGCCGAGGACATCACCTACTTCTACGAGCACTTCTTCAACTACAAGATGAGCGACGCCGAGGTGGACGCCATCATCAACTACCAGTAACACCTTCCCTGGTGTCCCGTTCGCCGGCTGTCCCGCCGGCGAACGGGGGTTTCTTTGACGGATGCACGCGAGCGGCGGGGATGAAAGCCGCAGCGCGCACGACGAGCGAACGGACCTCCATGTACAGATTGGCTCTTTACGGCAAGGGCGGCATCGGGAAATCGACGACGGCCTGCAATTTGGCGGCGGCGCTTGCGCAGACGGGCTCAACCGTCATGCAGGTGGGATGCGACCCGAAAGCCGATTCCACGCGCCTGCTGATGGGCGGGCGAACGGTGCCGACGGTGCTCGACCGCATGCGCGACGGCGGCACCATCGCGCTCGAAGACATCGTGTACCGGGCAAGCAACGGGGTGCTGTGCGTTGAAGCGGGCGGCCCCGTGCCCGGTGTCGGCTGCGCGGGGCGCGGCATCATCGCTGCGTTCGACCTGCTTGAACAGCTTGACGCGTTCGGCGCGTACGAGCCCGACTACGTGCTGTACGACGTGTTGGGCGACGTGGTGTGCGGCGGGTTCGCCATGCCGCTGCGCGGCGAGTACTCCGATGGCGTGATGGTGGTCACCTCGGGCGAGATGATGTCGCTGTACGCGGCGGGCAACATCATGCACGCAATCGAGAATTTCCAGAAGCGCGGCTACGCGCGGTTTCGCGGATTGGTGGCCAATCTGCGCGCTATCGAAGACGAAGAGGCGAAGATCGCGCAGTTTTGCGCCGAAGAGGGCGCGTTCGTGGCGGCTACCATCCCGCGCTCGCCCTTGGTGCAGCGTGCCGAAGACGAACGCGCGGTTGCCGTCGAGGCGTTTCCCTCGTCCGACGTTGCCGTCGCCTATCGCGCCCTCGCGCAGACGGTGGAAGCGGCCGCGCGCGAAACCGCGACGGGGGCGATGCGCTGATGGCCAGCCTGTCGTACCAGATTCCCGATGCGGATCGCCCCAAGCGCGTCATGCGCATTCCCGAAAGCCACGCGTTGTACCTGTGTCCCAATGCGTGCGGGCGCCGGCAGGGTATTCGGGCGCTGCGCAACGGCATTGCCGACCACGTGTCGTTTTTGCGGCTTACGCAAGCGGACGTGATTTCCGGCGAGTACGAACGGCAGGTGGGAAACGCCGTGGAAGAGCTGCTTGCCACGTTGCGGCCGCGGCCGCGGGTGGTGTCGCTGTACGTGAACTGCATCGACGACTTCCTTGGCACCGACGAGCAACAGCTCCTCGATGAACTGCGGGAACGGTTTCCCGACATGCGCTTTCTCCTCTCGCATATCAATCCTATCGCGGCCGACGTGAAGCGCTCGACGGCGCGCTCCATCCACACGCGCCTATACGAAGCGCTCGAAGCGCCCGCCGCTCACGACAGCGCGGTCACGTTGGTGGGCCACTTCGAGCCGCTCGATGCGCACGGCGAGTTTTTCGAGGCGCTGCAGGCTTCCGGAACCGCCGAGGTGCGCGAGATCGTCTCCTGCGACACGTTCGACGCGTATCTGCAGCTTGCGCACAGTCGCTTCACGGTGAGCCTCTCGCATATGGGGGACGGCGCGGCCGATGCGCTTGAGCAGCGCTTCGACATTCCCTTTCAACGGTGGCATGCGTGCTACGACCTTGCCGAGATAACGGCCCGCTACGCGAAGCTCATGCAGGCTTTGGGCGGTGCATGGGACGGGGCCGCATGGCGCCACCGCGCCGAGCGTGCGGTGATCGAGGCGCGGGCGGCGGTGGGATCGTTGCCGGTGGCGGTTGATTCGGCGGCCTCGCTCATGCCGTTTTCGCTTGCGCGCACCCTCCTCGCTTACGGGTTCAACGTGGTTGCGGTGTTCGGCCTCCACCTCAAGGGTTGCGATGACGAAGCCGAGCGGCTGCTCGCCGACGAGCATCCGGAGGTCGCCATCGTGCGAAGCGAAAGCTACGAGGCGCTGTCCGGGTTCGCGCTGCCTTCGCGCTGCTTGGCGCTCGGCAGGGATGCGGGCTTCCTGTTACGCGCGCATCATCTGGTGGATATCTACCACGACGAAGGGTACTTCGGCTACCACGGCGTGATTCGGCTGATGGACGCGATGGCGCACGAGGTTGGTCGCGTGCGGGATTGGGGCGCGTGATGGCGCGGCTGTCGGTGTACCTCCCGCCGTTCGCGGGCGATTATGCGGGGGCGTGCTCGGTGCTGTTCGGCCTCGACTGCCTGGTCATCGTCATCGATGCGGGTTGCTGCACGCGTAATTACGTGGGGTACGACGAGATTCGTTGGGCTCGCCGTCGCAAGAGCACGTTCTCGGCACAGCTCCGCACCATGGATGCCGTGTTGGGCGACGACGCGCGCATCATCGAGCAGACGCTTGAAGCGGCGCACGCGTTGCGGCCATCGTGCATCGCGCTCGTGGGCACGCCGGTGCCTGCCATCGTGGGCATGGACCTGGCAGGTATGGCGCGCGAAATCGAAGCGACATGCGGCGTGCCCGCCTTGGGACTGGCCACGACCGGGTTTGAAAGCTACGAGCAGGGAGCGTCGCTCGCGCTCGCGACGCTGTGCCGGCGTTTTGCGGCCGCGGGGGAGGGCGCGCCCGCGCGCAGCGTTGGAGCGCGCGTGCGGGTGAACCTGCTCGGTGCGCTTCCGCAAGATTTCATCGCCGACGATGCGCTTGCCCAGCTTGAAAGCGCGTTGGTCGAGAGCGGCGTCGAACTCGTGCTGAGCACGGCGGGCGACTACGCGCTCGAAGATGTCAGGGCCGCTGCGACGGCTGACGCGAGCCTTGCCGTGTCGTGGTCGGGCCTTGCCGCCGGTCGCATGTTGGAGCGGCGGTTCGGCGTTCCGCTGCTCGCAACCTGTCCGATGGGTGCCGGGGGCGCCGACGACGTGGCCCGGGCATTGCACGCGCTGCGGGAGGACGGCGCGGGCGACGTGGAGGCGGCCGCAGCCTCCGAAACGTCGGGCGATCAGGTTCTCCTCGTGGGCGATCAGGTAGCCATGAACTCCCTGCGTTTCGCGCTGCGTCGGCGGCTCGCGCGCCGCGGCGTGCAGCGTTTTGTGCGCGTGGCCTCGTTCTTCGCGCTCGATCCTGCGCTGAGCGAGCCGGGCGATCTCGCGCTCGACGGCGAAGCTGCCCTCGTGCGGTTTGCGGAAGAGCATCCTGGGCTTGCCTGCGCGGTCGACCCGCTCATGTGCCGCGTGCCGGGCATTGGCGAAGGCCCGCTGCTCGAGGTGGTGCATGGTGCGGTGTCGAGCACGCTGTTCGCCGATCGGGCCCTCGGGTACACGCAGGAGGCGTTTGAGGAGGCGCTTGAAACGTTCGTCGATCGTATGTGTTCATAACGAAAACGCGGCGCGCCGCATGCGCCCGCTCCGGTTTGGGGAAAGGTGACATGATGAAATTCGTCTACGAGCAGAGCGTGACCCGCGCTGACGCGTTGCGGGAGATGCGCGAGCGATGGGAGCCTGCGCCGCGTTCGCGGGTGGTGGGCTTGTCCGATGCGTGCGGTCGCGTAACGTCCGAGGAGGTGCGGGCGCTGCACTCGCTGCCGGTGAAGCGTTCGTCGAAGCGGGACGGCATTGCGGTGCGCTCGGCCGATTTTGCCGCAGGCGCGCCCGACACGAGTAGCTGGACGCGCGACGTCGACTTCGCGCAGGCCGATACCGGCGACGATTTCCCCGATGCGTTCGACGCGGTGATCGCAGTGGAGCACATCGCGTACGACGAGCACGGCGGGCTGCGTATCGTAGAGGTGCCGCCTGACCTGCAATCGGGCAGCGGCGTGAACCCGTGCGGTTCCATCGTGCGCGCGGGCGACGTGCTGGTTGCCGCGCATACGCGGCTCACGCCCGAGCTTGTCGCAAGCCTCGCCGTGGGCGGCCATGCGCAGGTGCGTGTGCTCGAGCGGCCTCGCGTGGCGTTCATTCCCACCGGGAGCGAGCTCGTGCCGTTCGGCGCGTACCCTCAGCGCGGGCAAAATATTGAAGCGAACAGCCTGCTCGTGTCGGGCATGGTGCGCGCATGGGGTGCCGAAGTTACGTGCTATCCGGTGGTGCGCGACGACGAGGAAGCGCTTGAGGCGGCGCTCGACCGCGCGCTCGAAGCGGCCGATATCGTGCTCATCAACGGGGGATCGTCGCGCGGCGAGGAGGATTTCAACGCGCGGCTCCTCGAGCGTCGCGGCTCGTACTTCCGTCACGGCGTGCGCGCGGTGCCCGGTCGTCCTGTGGGCATGGCGCTGATCGAAGGGCGCCCCGTCATCAACGTGCCCGGTCCGGTGTTGGCGGCCTTCCTCTCCCTCGATTGGCTCGTCCGCGGGCTCGTCGCGCAATTTTTGGGCGTTCCCGTGCCGCGCCGGCGCACCGTTCGCGCGCGGCTCAGCGAGCCGGTCGCAAAGCCCGAGGCGTTCGAGCGGCTCGTGCGCGTGTCGATCTCCGGCGACGCAACGGGGGGATACGTGTGCACGCCGCTGCCGCAGCCGATGACTCTCAGCCAAACGCTGCGGTCGAGCGACGGCATGCTCACCTTGCCCATCGGCAGCACCGGTGCGCAGGCGGGGGAGGAGTTCTCGGTAGAGCTGTTGCGACCGCTCGAGCTCATCGAAGCTTCATGGGAAGAAGGGGAGGGGCTGCGATGACGGCTGCCAAGGAGGTTTCGGCCTTTGCGGATGCGCTCGGCGCGGCACGGGTGCGCCGACCCACGCGCGCGGAAGCGCACGTGCTGTTCGAGGGCGCGCTTGCCGACGAGGCGTCGCTCGATGCGCTCTGCCGCGTTGCGGTCGACGTGCGCGCCGCCGAGCTGGGGGATCGATGCGAGCGCGAAGCCGCATTCAACTCGGTGGTGCCGTGCTACCTGCGCCCCCTGTGCCTCTACTGCCCCTATTGGCGCAATCCCGACCAGGAGCTCATGACGGTTGAGGATGTCGTCGGGTATGTGCGAATCCTGCACGACGAGACCGACATTCGCCAGTTCCATCTGAGCGGAGGCTCGATGCGGGGCGGGGGCGACTGCGGTATCGTCGCCATCGTCGAGGCCATTCGCGCTGCCGGATTCGACGACATGCGCATCGTCGTGAACTGCGGTGCCTCGTTCTCGGATGCCGACCTGCGACGCCTGAAAGAGCTCAACGTCATGCGCATCTTCTCCGTGTTCGAGACGACGAACCCTCAGTTGTTCGCGCGCGTGAAGCCCGGCGACGACCTTGCCGAGAAGATCGATTTCGCGCGGCGCATCGCGGCGGCGGGCATGGAGGTGGGCTCGGGCATCATGGCGGGCATCGGCGATCGCGAGCATGCGGTGGACGATTACGTGAACGAGCTGTTCGATCTCGCGTCGCTCGAAGGCCTTGCGTGCGTGTACGTATCGAAGTTTCGCCATGCGGCCGGCATTCCGCTGAACGATCATCCCGCCTGTCCTTTGCCCGAAGCGCTCGCGCTCGTGGCAATGGCGCGCCTCGTTCTGCGCGACGTGCACATCAGGGCGGCGGCGGGATGGGGCGCCGAGGATCAAGCTCGCGCTGTCGGCGCAGGGGCCGGATCGGTGTCCGTCGAACGAAGCTTCTCGAAGGGTTCAGGTCACTGGGCCACGCCGGGGGCGTAGCTCGGGGCGATGACGAAGCGGTTTCGTTCGAAGGAGATGATGCCCTCGTCGCGCATTCTGCCCAGTTCGCGCGACAGGGCGCTCCGCTCGATGTAGAGGAAGTCGGCCAGCTCCTGCCGATTGTAGGGAATGTCGAAGGTGCAGGACCCCGCCTCCTGCGCCTGCTCTTGAAGGTACGACAGCACTTTCTCGCGGGTTGAGCGGTTCGCCAATACGTCGAGCCGCTTGACGAGGCGCATGTTCGTTTCCGTCAGCGAGGCCACGAGGTTGCTCTTGATGCGGTTGATGTGCTTGATGCAGCAGGCGCACCCTTCGATCTCCTGCGAGATGTTGAAATCGATCGTGGCACACGGTCCGTTCGCCACGATATCAAGTGCGTTGTTCTCGCAGAAGCCCGGTGCAATTTCGCTCGCGATGACGGAGTCCTCTTGGTAGGTGCCCAGAATAGAGCGATTGCCGGACGCGCCGTAGCGCACGATGAGGGCTTCCCCTTCGATGAGGTAACGGGTGTGGGCGAAGGCGCGCGACCTGCCGGCCAGCACATCGCCATCGTCGAACCGCGCGATGCGCGCGTTGAGGCAGCGAAGAACCGACTGCCGCTTCTCGAGCGGTATGCCTTCGAGCAGCGTCAGCCCCTCGATGGGCGCATCGATGCAGTACGGTTCGGTCTGGCGCATGGGCACTCCGCTCGCTGGATAATATCCTGATACCAGTATAATACAGAATCCACCCAAGATGCCAAGGCCCCGAACCCGGGGCCTTGCGCGTTACGCCTCCTGCGTCTGCTCGGGGACGTGCTTCCCCGGGCCGGTTTCTTGAATCTTCAGGAAGCAGATGAAGTTGATGATGTACATCAGGCCGAAGACGAACAGGGTCCAGCGTAAGCCGAAGACGTGCTGCGCGGCCGACGCTGCGAATCCTGACATCTGCATGAGGCCGTCGGTCATCACTCCGCCCACGATGGGCGACAGGAATCCGAACGCAAAACCTACCGCCGAGATGAGCGCGAACGATGCGCCTGCCTTTGATGCGGTCATGCCCTTGAGTTCCATGGGCACGCAATACAGCGAGGGCAGCCAGAATCCATTACCGAACGCATACAGCGAAATGCCCACCAGCACGAACGCCACCGACGTGTTCGCTCCGAGCGTTGCGGTCATGAGACCGACGAACTCGATGGCCGAACCGATGAGAAACTGCGGCTTGCGCTTGCCGAGCTTGCTCATCACCACTCCGCCAACAAGGCAGCCCACCAGGCCGATGCCGGGAAACGCCACCGACGAGGCAAGGCCGGCTAGCTCGTTCGAGAAGTTTCCGGATTCTGCGATGAACATGGGCAAGATGGTGGCAACGAAGGAGTAGTTTAGGAAATCCAAGCTGAACGTGATGACGAGTAGGCGGATGGCCGGACGGCCCAGCAGGTCGCGGAACAGACGCTTCTCGGGCTCGCTTGCCCCTTCGTTGGCGACGCTCTCGGCCTCTTCGGCGTAATTGGGCAGGCTTCGCGCCTTGACCAAAAGCAACCAGGCGATAAGGATGACAAGCCCAACGATGCCCCACACGCCCAAGCTGAATTCCCACCCGAACGTGGCGGCCAGCGGTGCCACAGCGGAGAAGCAGATAAGCGTGCCGATGAACGGGAAGAAGCCGTTCAGCGTGTTCATTTTCTCACGGCCCCTCGGTTTGAACCATTGCATGATAGCCGAGCCGATGAAAGGAATACCAAAACCGAATCCTATGCCGAAGAGCGATCGGCCGATGAGCAGCACGGCGTACGAGCCCGATGCGACGAAGTTCAGCAGCGTGCCGACGATGACGAATCCCATGGTGAGCACGAACAGGTTGCGTGTGCCGATCTTCGTATCGAGGGTCGGCCCGAACAGGCATCCGAAGATGATGAAGGGATACATGATATTGACAGGCAAGTTGAGCAGCGAGTTGTTGTCGAGTACCCCGAAGTGCTCGCCCAGATCAAGCAGAATCGGTGCCGGAGACATCTGCAGGATGTAGCAGGTGAGAATTCCGAAGAACAGCAACGCGACAACCAACGTGCCGGTTTTCTTTTCCGATGTATGACCAGCCATAGTGCTTTCCCCTTTCGATGCTGGTTCGATACGGTGCAGGCGCGAGGTCGGCATCGCATCGAACCACTGGCTAGAACGGAAACGCGGAGGCTACTTCTTCACCGCTTTGGGAATCTGACGCGAGAAGCAATGAATGCCACCGCCCAGGATGTTGAGAGCATAGGTATTGATGCCAATCACCTTGCGATCGGGGAAGCACGTGCCGAGGACGCGAAGCGCTTCGGCGTCCTTTTCCTTGATGACCTCGGGCAAACCTTCGCTCCAATACTGCTGCGCAATCACTTTCTTGTTGGTGATGATGAAGTTGGTGTAGCTTTGTGCGGCGACGAACGTGAGCTCGCCTTCGACGTCTTTAGCGGCCGTTTCAAGGGTGCGCCCCACGTAGCCGGCCAGTAGACAATCCTTGTCCTTGCCCTTGAAGTCGGCGACGAAGTACTGCACTTCGGGTACCGGGATGCGCACGATATTGAACGGCTTACCGTCGAGATTGGTCTGTGTGCTCAGATAGTCGTAAGCCTCGTCGAGACGTTCTTTGTTGAGGCGAGCAATCTCGTAGCGCGCGGCTTCCTCTTCGGTGATAGCGCCGAGCACGATGGTGTTTTCGTCGCAGAATCGCGCCATTTCGTCCATGTGGCAGTTTGCTCCGCCCGCCTTGAACGCGGTGATCTCGTTGTCGGGGCCGGGAACGGGGCCATCGCAGCAGTCTTCGTCGTCGTACGTGCCGCGGGGCACCCAGAGAATCTTCTCGATGCCCGCAAGGCGCTTCATCTCCTTTTCAAACTCCTCCTTCGTGTACTGGGGGTTGCGCTTGTTCAGTTCGGTCTCCTCGGTGGTGAGCAGCACGCCGGCTCCGTTGAATTCGCGATCGCCGCCTTCGCTCGCGAGACGGGTGAACAGCACGGTGTCAATGCCGACGGTTTTGGCGTGCCAACGTGAAACGCATTCGGTTACTGCCCCTTCGCGGTGGTACACCGTTGCGCCGCCAACGCCCCACATGCACTTATTGAACGAGATGACGGCTCGCTCTCCTTCGTCGTTCATCACGACTTCCGCGCCGTAGTCGCGCGGCCAAGCGAGGGTTGCGCAGGGTGAGAACGTCTCCTCGTCACCATCCTTGATGATGACGGTGTCGGGCTCGAAGTCGACAAGCTCGATGTTCACGGTGGGAATATCATGCTCGCGCAGCGTTTCCAGGATGTTCTCGTGATCGCATCCGCGTGCCTGAATGAGCACCTTCACCACGGGTTCAAGCTCCTTGATGACGTTGAGGTACACGTCGAGCTGCGAATAGTCCTTCCAGACGAATTCCTCGTACGGCCAGGTTACCAGGATGGATTCCTGCTCGGCCCATTCCGCCACTGCCTCATACTGAGTGCTGGTCATCTTCTTTCCTCTCTCAAGAGCATGGATGGTTGATGCCGAACGGTAGGAGGGGGTCTTGCTTCCAGGCGCGCCCCCTCCTGTCATGCGGACGTAGTGCCTAGTACTGGTAATTCGGCTCGCGCACGGTGAGCATGTCTTCCAACTTGCCCAGGTAGTAGTCTTCCATCTGCTTCGATGGGTGCGCACGATGCGGGTACAGGAGGTAGGCCAAAATACCCTTTTCGGCGTGGAGCCGGTTTTCCGCCTGAGGGAGCAGCGCCGATTGCGGGCCGTCCCACACATCGTCGGTGATCTCCCATCCGCGGTTGCCGGGAAGGAAGTGCATCACCCACGTGGACGGCTTAGCCTTGCTCAGCAGATCGGCGTTCACCGAATAGCGGGGGTAGAAGGTCTTTTTCGCCAGCTCTTCGGGAAGGCGAACATCGTAATACCAGGTGACACCCGTGTAGATGAAATCAACCTGGTCGATGTACTCGTAGGGGTCGTCAGTGACGATGAGCTTGCCGCCCGACTCCGCACACTGCGCCTCGATATGCGCTCGCCAATCGTCGCCAATGGAGTATTCCTTCGGCGAGCAGAGCACGATGGTCATGCCCAGTTTGCTGAACAGCTCTTCCTGGGCCTTCAATGTCACGCAGCAGCTATAGGGCGAGTCTTCGTTCGAGCTGCAGTCGCCGATGTACATGAACACGACGTCTTCGAGCTTCTTGTGCTTGGGTTTGCGTTCGATGATGGTGAGGAGGTCGGCGATAACCTGGCTGGGATGACGTGCGCTGTCCAGCATGTTGATCACCGGCACGGTCGAGTTCTCCGCGAGCGCTTCCAGAACGGAACTGTCATTGATGCGCGCGGAGATGCCGTCGCACATGCTGGAAATGACAGCGGCGGTTTCCTTCCATGTTTCGTGCGCGCCAGCGTGGGTGGCCTTCGTGCTGAGGAACAGCGCGTGCCCGCCCAACTGCGTCATGGCGGCTTCGAACGATACGCGCGTGCGGGTCGATTCCATGGCGAACAGCATCGCGAGGCTCATGTCCTTGAGCAGCGGGGGACGGATGCCCTTCTCGTACGCCTCCTTGAGGGTGAGCGTGACGTTCATGAGATCGAGGATCTCTTCCTTGGTGTAATCGGCGAAACTCAGGAAATGCTTCACTTCTGCCATGGTGACTTTCCTTTCGGGTTGCTGATCGATTTCGATAGGAGGGCGGCTGTGGAAGCGATGCCTGCAGGTCCGAGGCTTTCGCAGCATCCCTCGGTGCTCAAACTACCAGCGTGGGGAATACTCTATCAATGGCCTCTCAGGGTGATAACGCAGCGTATATTGAGAGCCGTCGTCGTACTCCGTTCACTCACCCGATAGCTCGCCGCGGGTGGATTCGGGAAGAAAAAAACACCCATTCGCCGTGGGCGTGGGTGACGCGGGGGCTATAATCGGGTGTAGGGGACGTGGGAAATTGCAGAGCACGCGGATTATGCACTCGGGGGGTGGCATGGACGACGTTGGTGATTTCTGGACGCAGGATGCTTTTTCGACCGTAAACGACATCATCTATGGGATATACAACGACGACCTCATGGATGTGTATCCCAAGTACTGTACGCGCCTTGAGGCGCTCATTCCTTTCGACGGCTTCTTCTACTCGTATTTCTATTACGATTCCGACCGATGTCGCGCCTTCAACTTCGACGCGAGCCGCAGCATTTCGCCGGAATCCATTCAGGAGTACGTCGACAAGTATTGGGCGATGGACTACATCAGGTGGTTCCTTGATTCGTGCAAGCCGGGCGTGTTTCGCGATACCGACATCGTCAGTCCAGAAGCGTTTGAAAACTCGGCGTTTTTCAAGGATTGGCTGGCACCGCTCGGGTTCTTCTACTCGGCCATCGCTCCCGTGTCGAACAACGATAAGACTATCGTGTCGCTCGACTTGTTTCGTTCGAAGAAGTCCGGTAACTTCTCCGATTCCGAGCTGTGCTTGCTGCGGAATTTCAACAAGCACCTTTGCTCGCGGTTCGTCGAGGAATTCCCGCAGGGCATTACTGAAGCGCACTATCGGGGGCTGAAGGAAAGCCTGAAAGACGCCTACTCCCTGACGGAGCGCGAGATGGAAGTGGCTGATTTGCTGTCGGCGAAGAAAACGCGACAGGAGATATGCGAAGAGTTGTTCATCAGCGCGAACACGCTCAAGAAGCACATCGCCAACATTTACCGGAAGTTAGGGGTTTCGAGCGCAAGCCAGTTCGACCAGGCCATCGCGCGGATCGACGGCACCGGATAGCGTGAAAGGGCCCGACGAAGCGGGCCCTTTCTTTCGCGTGCGCTCGAAGAGGGAGGGGGTTCGAGCCGCGGGACGTCGAAGTTGCGTGCCTACCCCAGGTCGCCGGCGAGGTGGCGCACGGCGTGGCGGGCGAAGGTGATGGTGCGTCCGCAGGCGCAACCCACGATGTACTCAGGGTAGTTGTTGCCGAAGACGCTGCCCGAGCAATCGCCGGCGGCGTACAGGCCCTCGATGGGGTGGCTGTCGGCGCCGAGCACCTGCATGTCTTCGTTGATGCGCAGACCGTCGACCGTGGTCAGCAGCGAACCGCCGTACCACACGCCGTAGAAGGGCGCCGTGCGCAGCTCGGACAGGCGGTACGCCTCTTTGCCGAAGTCGGCATCTTCCTGCGCGTCGTAGAAGCCGTTGTACTTCTCAACCTCGGCCAAAAACGCCTCTTTGGCCTCGCCCGCGAACCCGAGCTTGTCGGCCAGCTCCTCGATGGTATCGGCCTTGACCATGGTGCCCTTTTCCAACTGATCGGCGTAGATCTCGTCGAGTGGGGTGTCCGCTTCCTTTGCGAGCAGCTGCTGCGTCTGGCGCGAGCACCCGATGGTGGAGAAGCGCTTCACGTCCTCCTTGAGGTTCGCGTCGAACACCTGGCAGAATACGCCGCCCTCGTGCTCGGCGGCGGCGAAGCAGCAGAAGTCGTAGGGGGTGGATTCGTTCACGAAGCGCTTGCCGTCGCGCGTGACCTTCATGAGCGGCTGCGAACCGAGGTTGAACTGCTTGTCCGTGCCCGCGAACGTGGCAACCTCGCCGGGGCCGCTGATGATGCCCGCGTTCTCGCCCGGTTTGACGGCGCCGCGGTCGAAGATCATCGGCGCGCCGATGCTGTCCTTCTGCGCACCTGCCCACATGCCGGCCTTAATGCCTTCGCCCACGTTGTTCGGGGACCCGTACTGCAGCGTGACGCAGCGGTCCACCATCGGGTTGCACGCGCGCAGCATCTCGGCGTTGCTCGTGTAGCCGCCCGTGGTAAGCAGCACGCCCTTTGCTGCGTTCACCTGCACGTATCCGCCGTCGGCCTCGAACACCGCGCCCGTCACCTTGCCGCTGTCGTCCTGCACGAGCTTGGCCAGCTTGTGGTTGTAGGTGACGTCGTACCCGCGCTCGTTGATGTAGGACAGCAGCACCTTGTTGCGCTCGAGCGCCTCGCCGGCGGCGTCCTTGCCCGAGTAGTAGTGCTCCATCGGGAACAGGGCGAAGCTCGTGCCGCCCGTCTCATGGTCGATGTCGTTGTCGAACGCGCAGGTCATTCCTGCGTCGGTGAGAATGGGGTCAATCCAGTCCACCACGCTCGCGCTCTCGCGTATCCACACGCGAATCACGCGCTGATCGCACTGACCCGAGGCGTAGCGCGAGAACTCGTTGAGCAGGCGGCCTTCGTCCACGTGCGCGCCGGCGGCTTCGGTGTACTTCGTGTTGATGGCGCCGAACCAATGGCGGCTGCGCTGGATGGAGCCCGTTTTCTCGCACAGCATGAAATCGAGTCCGAGGTCGGCGGCCGTTGCGGCGGCGGCCATGCCGCCGTTGCCCGCGCCGATGATCAGCAGGTCGGTCTGTTTCGTCTCCTTGATGTCGCTCGCGGCGATGTCGGGCGCGCTTCCCAGCCAATCGGCGGACGACGCGGCGTCGACTTCCGCAGCGTTTGCCGTGGTGGCGCCTCCTGCGTCCTTGCTTGATGCGCTCTGCGGCGAGCAGCCGGCCAGACCGAAGGCGGCGAGCGCTCCCGTGGCGGCGGCCCCCGTCAGAAAGCTGCGGCGCGACAGACCCTGTTCCGTTAGGTGCTTCATGGTATGTTCCCTCCTGAAACGCGGTTTTCATTCCCTGACGCCATCATGCCCGCCGCCTGGGGGCTTGTCCTCACCGTCGCGGTACCAACTTGCGGCGGCATGCGGCGCGCTTCGTCTCACCCCCGTGGTACCAGAACGATCGTTTTCCCTTGTCGGAGAGGGGTGAAGTGAGGTAGGCTTGCGCGAGGGCCGCGAAAGCAACGGAAGGGGAACCGCGTGGACGACGCCCGACATACCATCGATGCAACCTGGGTGCGCTGCCTCGTCGCGCTTGCGGCCGAGCTGTTCGGCACCTGGCTCACGAATGCGGTGCTGTATCCGCAGTACGTGGGTATTCTGTCCGAGGCGCGCGATGCCTCATCCTTCGTCGGCGTGGTGACGCTCGTGGCGCTGGCCGTGTGGGCGCTCAAGCGTCCTTCGTCCATCAACGAGCAGACGCTCACGGCTGCATCGTTCGTCCTGTTCTCGGCCGGATTCGCGCTCATCGTGCTGGGGATTTCCCAGCAATCCGCCACGCTGCTGCTCGTGGGGTCGTGCGTGCGCTCCGTCGGCTCGCGTTGGGTGGTGGTGCTCATGGGCATCTCGCTGTGCAAGCTCGGCAAGCGCTCGTGCATGCTATGCATCGCGTCGGCCCTGGTAGCAAGCTATGTGCTGCGCATCCCGTTTATGAACGCCGATATGACGGTGGGGCTGACCACCCTGTTTCTGCTGCCGTTCCTCATGTACGTGGCCTGCCGCCCGCTCGCGCTCGACATGCTGGCCTCGATGAAGCAGGGCGTGCCGCCGGTGGAGGCGTCCATCACGCAGCCCGCATCGTATCTTCCGTTTGCGCACGGGTTGTTCATCGCCATCTTCATCTTCCGCATCGCGTACGGGTTCGCCCTGACCTTCGGCTCGAGCGACGGCAATCCTCAGCAGACGTTCTTCGGCCTCATTCCCGTTGCCATCCTGCTGGTCATGGCGCTTGTGCCGCGCGTGCCGAAGGCCGACGTGCTGTATCAAGCGGCGGCGCTGTTCGTCGTGGGCGGCTTTCTCGCCGTGGTGGTGTTCGCCGGGCGTACCGCGGGCGACATGACGTTTGCGAACGGGTTGCTGTATGCCGGCAGCGAATGCTTCGATGCGCTCATGTGGTTCGCGCTCGCTTCTATTGGGGCGCGCAACAAGGTGAACGCCCTGGCCGTTTTCGCGTGGGGGCGAGCGGCTTCCTCGGCGGGTCTGCTGTGCGGGGCGACGGTGGGGCACGCGGTGAACGCCACGCCCGACCCGCTCACGGTGTCGGTGGGCATCGCCGTGGTGCTGTTCCTGTTCGTGGCGATGAACTTCACGGTGCTCAAGCCGTTCGGGTTTCAGGCTACCATCGACGGCGTGCAGTCGGTCGAGCCGGTTGCCGCGCCGCCGACGTCGGTCGGGTTGCACGATAAAAGCGCCGCCGTGGCCGCGCAGTACCGGCTCACGCCGCGTGAAACGGAGCTGCTCGAGCTGTTGGCGCACGGGCGCAACGGCCCGTTCATCCAGGAGAAGCTCGTGTTGTCGCGCAACACCGTGAAGACGCACGTGTCCAACATCTACGGCAAGCTGGGCGTTCACTCGCAGCAGGAGCTCATCGACCTCGTCGAGCAAGTCGAAACGTCACGCTAACTATTGCTTTTCGGCCGCTTCCAGCTCGCGACGCATCTTCCCGCGCTTGCGACTGACGAACAGGTAAGCCGCCAGCGCCACGATGGCCACGAATGACATGGCCTCGAACAGGCCGCGATAGCCCCACAGGGGTTGCACGATGCCGAGGGCGAGCGGCCCCACGCCCACGCCGATGTCCAGCAAGATGTAGAACGTCGAGTTTGCCAAGCTCAGACGGTCGTCGGGCGCGATGCGTACGGCCAGGGCGAGGCCGCTTGCCTGCACGGTGCCCACGCCGAAGCCCAAAAGCGCCGCCGCGATAAGCATGGCCGCCGGCCGGTACACGGTTGCCAGCAGCCCCATGCCCACGATGAACGCGATGAATGCGGGAATCATCACCACGCGGTCGCCCTTGCGGTCGAACAGCTTGCCGGTGAACGGCCGCGTGACGAACGTGGCAATGGCATACACGACGAAGAAGAAGCTTGCGGTGGTTTCGAGCCCGCTCTCCGCGGCGAACGGCGTGAGGAACGCGAGCAGGCTCGAGTAGCAGAAGAACAGCAGCGCGCACACCGCGCTGATGGGTACGACGCTTGTTTCCAGGTAGTTTGCGACGCGCGGCCGAGGCACGCGGAAACCGCCCGCCTGTTCGGTGCGCTCGGCTTCCGCAATCTCGTTGGCTTTTTCATCCACCTCGGCACGCGGTACGGGCACTTCGGGCACGCGCAGCTGCGCCGCGGCCAGCAAGCAAAGGCCCGCAACCACGGCGGTCACGATGAACAGCACGTGAAAGCCGGCATTCTGCGTGAGGAACATGCCCAGGAACGGGCCGATGGCCGCACCGAGCGTCACCGACAGCATATAGTAGCCCACGCCCTCGCCCTTACGGCTGTCGGGCACGAGCGCTGTCACGATGGTACCGATGGTGGTGGAGCACATGCCGTAGGCAATGCCGTGCAGCAAACGCAGCGCGAACAGCAGCCAGAACCCCACACCCACCAGGTACAGTGCCGAAAACACCACTTCGAACAGCGCGCCGATCACCAGCAGGCGCTTGCGCCCGACGCGATCCATGATGCGGCCGCTCACGAGGCGCGCGATGAGCGCGCCGATGATGAAGATGCTGGCCGCAAGGCCTGCCGTTGCCGCAGGTGCGTCGTACGTCTTCATGGCGTAGTCGGCCACCACCACCATGAGCCCGTAGTAGTTCACCATGAGCAGGAAGTTCACGGCCGTACCGAAGGTGAAGTCCTTCGTCCAGAGCTTTTCTCGCGCAGCGGATACCATATTAGTGTGTCGCCCCGGCTCCCGTTGCCTCAGGCGGTACGTCCTTCGCAATGAGCACGGCGATGGGGGAGCCCTGCACCACGGCGTAGCTCACGCTGCCGAGGAAGCCCTTGACGCCGCCCTGTCCGCGGCTGCCCATGACGATGAGGTCGCAGCCCTCGTCGTGCGCGCACTTCAGCAGCAGGTCGGCCGGCGAGCTCCCCTTCAGAAGGTGGGTATGCGCCTCGTTCGGAACCTCGTCGGCGATGTGTTCCATTTCGGCCAGCACCTTCTGCGCCTCGTTCAGCAGCACGGTCTCGGCGCCGGTGCCCAGACCGTATAGCTTCACCACATGCACGAACACCAGCTCGATGCTCTCGTCCTGTGCGCCGATGGAGCGCGCGAGGTCGAGTGCCTTCGCGGACGGGGTGGAGCCGTCGTACGCGACGAGTACCTTGGAGCACCACATGAGGCATCACGGCCTTTCGGTTAGGAAACGAATCTGATCCATCATCGATTGTAGTACGGATTGTTTCAATTTGAATAACGGCAGCATGGCAAAGGGTAGACGGTCTCGCAAGCAATCTGGCATGGGAATGGATCTGAGCAACATAATCATTGACCCGCTCTTCCTGCCCGGCTAAAATGGGTACTCGCGCATTGCAGCGAACGTGGGCCGTTAGCTCAGCTGGTAGAGCAGGGGACTTTTAATCCCAAGGTCGCGGGTTCGACTCCCTCACGGCCCACCATTTACTTTGCTTCGCGCGCGCAGCCTTCGGGCGACCTCACACTGGGCCATCGTCCAACGGCAGGACTCTGGTTTTTGGTACCAGCTATCCAGGTTCGAATCCTGGTGGCCCAGCCACTTTTCGACGCCGCGTATGGCGTGCACCCCCCACTGTTCAGGCAATATGCTCTCAAGCAGAGCGTCTCATCCTCGTGCTTGCGAAAAAAGTTCCCAATTTTTCAAATTGCCCCCTTGCGCGCTCCGCCCGGGGCGGGTAATATACTCGGGCTGCGTTTTCCGGGAGAGGGGCGCGGCGCCGGTTCCGCCGGCTTCCCGGGAGAGGGCGCGCGAGCGCCGGCCCGGAAAACTTTTTCGAGAAACTGGAAAAAAGTTCTTGACGGCGGGTAAACGGTTCGGTAATATATCTCCTTGCGCTTCTGAGAAAGACGAAAGCGCGGGGCGCCCGCAGGGGCGCCGCAGAACCTTGAAAACCGGATACTGAGAAGCAAGAATTAACATAGCCAAGCACATGAATCTTGTTGTACGGAAACCCGGCCCGAGGCGAACCCCCCT
>ENA-OQNO01000387-OQNO01000387.1-human-gut-metagenome-genome-assembly--contig:-NODE-387-length-44198-cov-4.843525_pt1 | contig 44198 bp, 51 predicted proteins | sample MGYA00242629_ERZ504880 | MGnify/ENA primary metagenome ERZ504880 (study PRJEB26092, sample SAMD00036377) | human gut metagenome | host: Homo sapiens | study: EMG produced TPA metagenomics assembly of... | reverse complement strand
GCGCTCATGCTGGTCTCCCACGACAACACCTTCCTCGACGCCCTCGGGCATACCCGATGGTTCTTAGAGGTTGACCAGGGAGAAGGAGGAACGATGCCCGGCGATACGCACGTGCGCGTCGCGCTATAGTGCAGGTTTTTTGCGCGAATCGTCCATGACGATTGAACCACTATATGTAGTATGCTAGGCTGAACCAAAATCGGTAAAGGAGCTTGTATGCGTTGTCCTTCTTGCGGTAATCCGGAATCGAAGGTGGTCGATTCAAGGCCCTCCGAAGACGGCACGGCCATCCGCCGTCGACGCGAATGCCTCGAATGCGGGCGTCGATTCACCACGTATGAGCGCCTGGGAGACAACCCGCTCATCATCATCAAAACCGACGGCTCTTCGGAGGCCTACGATCGTCAAAAGCTCATGCGCGGCTTGCTCAGCGCCTGCGCGAAGCGGCCTATAGCGCCCGAGCAGATCGCCTTGCTCATCGACAGCATCGAGACCGAGTTGCGCAACGCCTCGCGCAACGAGATCAGCTCGAAAGACCTCGGCGACATGGTGCTCGTGCGCCTCGCCAAGCTCGACGACGTCGCGTACGTGCGGTTCGCCAGCGTGTACAAGGACTTCCAGAACGTCGAGGAGTTCGCCGCCGCATTGGAGGGATTGCGCTAGCATGGAACACGTATCGGTACCTTTGCAGCAGCTCGATCCCGAGCTGCCCGTTCCCGCATACGCCTATGAGGGCGATGCGGGCGTCGACCTTCGTGCCACCTGCGACGACGTGCTTCAGCCGTTCGAACGCAAGCTCGTGCCGTGCGGCATCGCCGTGGCCATTCCGTACGGCTACGCCGGCTTCGTCCTGCCGCGCAGCGGGCTCGCCATCAAGCATGGCGTGTCGCTCGTGAACGCCCCGGGCCTCATCGACAGCAACTACCGGGGAGAGATCCAGGCCATCATGGTCAACCTCGATCCCAAGACGCCGTTCGAGATCAAGCGGGGAGACCGCATCGCGCAACTCGTCATCATGCGCGTGCCGGACGCATCGTTCGACGTGTGCGAGGATCTGCCCGAGACGTCGCGCGGCGTGGGCGGGTTCGGCAGCAGCGGCGTGAGCCTGTAAATCGTGCGGTGCGGCTAGACTTAGAGTAACTCTAAGTGACGGGAAGGGGATGCTGATGGACGGAAGCGAGCACGGCGCTCAGGCGAGTCGGACGCTGCCGTGCTATGGCATCAGCGACGTCGCCGACATGACGGGCATTTCCGCATTCACGATCCGCTACTACGACAAGTGCGGTTTCTTCCCGGAGCTGGCCCGCGATCATCGCGGCGTTCGTTCGTTTGCCGAAGCCGACGTCGCGCAGCTGTACTTCGTCGACGCGCTGCGCAAAAGCGGCTTGTCCATCGAGGGCATCCAGTATTACGTCAAGCTGCAGAAGCGCGGTGCGAAAACGCGCGAAGAGCGTTTGTCCATCGTGCGGGCTCAGGAGACGGTGCTCGAGTATCAGCGTGCGGAACTTGACGAAAGTTTGAAGCGACTCCATGCCGCAGGTGTGGAATTGTCGACGGATTCGGGTGCCGAATGACCTTCATGGTATAGTACGTGCCAGATTCGCCAGAAACGGTGCGATTTCCATGACCTAGGACTCGTCAGAAGGCAAGATAGGGCCTTAGAACGGCTCTCAGAGCCTCGTTTATAAAACCCCAGGTCAGACATGCCAAATTTGCCCGATATAAGGAAGATACATGACGAACAACGAACAGAGACCTCCCGAGCCGCCTCCGGCGCCCGAAAACGAGCCCCGCGGCGAGGATTCATCCTCGCCGAAGCCTCCGACCGGTCAACCGGTCACGTTGCAACCGAACACGAACGACCTGCGCGGGCTGAAGACGTCGCAGACGTTGGTCATGATATCGAGCGTCGCCGGTCCGGTGTCGCTGTTCATCGGCGGCGTGTTGCTGAGCGCCGTCGGGCTCGTCTGCGGCATCGTCGCGTTCCGTAAGCTCGTGGCGCTTGCCGCGCGGCAGACGAACGTCGCAGCGGTCGCATCGCGTCTCAAGCGGTCGGCCATCGTGGGCATGGCGGTGTGCGGCGTAGCATTTGTCCTGAACGCCATAGCGTTTTACCTGATGTTGCCGGTGGTTATGGATATGGTTGCAAGCGGCGACTACACAGGCCTTATGACCGACGCCGGCACCGGCGCCGTAGGCCCCAACTCCACCTGGGGATAAACCCCGCACCTACGAGGCCCCGGTACAAGCCCTGCAGCGCTCGCACCGGGCCTCTCTCGCATCCCCCTGTTTTATTGATAATATGTCTTATTGTCAATTGCATTCGGCGATCTACATAACCGAATATTATTCAGTGCACGTCGGTGCGGTACAACTTGTAACGAAAGTGCTGATCACGGCCGGTTTGCAACCTTACCACACTGTCGCGACTCGAAAGCTCCACAACCTCGTCCATCTCCACAAATCGCGTGTATTCCTCAAAGCTGATCACCCTTTGGGTAGGGCGGCGAATGTCGCGGGAGCAGTTGTAGAGACGCACCCCGGCTTCGTAGTTCATGAGCCGCGCGCCCTTCTTGTGCGTCTTTTCATCGTCCGTCAGGTAGGCGCACAGGTAGTTGCCCAAGTTGTTCACGTCGTTCTTGACCGCCGTGATGGTCACGAAGCCCTGGCTCCACATCGCGCGAACCTCGGCATTGTCCATGTAGGGAGCCGGGCCGTCAAAGAAGAAGAACCCGTGGAGGTGCCAGGCGCCGCGAGCCTGCTTCTCCTTGACGTAGAGGTACCGGAACTTGCCGTAACGCTTGCGGCAACGCTTCACGAACTGCCGCCAATCGTCGCTTATGCGGACGTTGTCCTGCATGTTCTCGGCATAGGTCAACGTGAAGAACCTCACGCATTCGGGCGTCTCATAGTTGCAGTTGATCAGCTTCTTGAGGTTGTTGAAAGCGCGTTTGACGCTGCGCTCATGGTCTTGCTTGGTACCCGTCCTGCCGTGCTCGTAGGGCCTGAACTCCTCCGTCGAGTAGACATAATAGAAATCATGGTTGACACGGGCTATGCGAGGTTCGGAGGGCGGCACGTGCTGGCACAAGGTGACGTGCGCGGTGTGGCGGCAATCCACGTACTTGATGTAAGCGGCCTGGTGCTCGAAGGGGTCATAATCGGTCATGAATTCCTCCATGGTTCAATTGTGTACCTATAATCAAGTTAATAAGAGCTTCGCCCTGGGCGCGCCCTAGCTGCAAAATGCATAAAAATGCCGGAGCTCGCCCCCAAAAATGCATAGAATGGCTGGAGCTCGTCCCTAAAAATGCATATTTCTGCTGCAGAAAGCGAGACTAACCTACCAAAAGCGCAGTGAAGGAGAAGGATGGCGCGCCGACCAGGCGCAGCGCTACACGGCGCGCTGCGCCAGCGCGCCTACTCGAAGCATATACGGCTAAGGAAGGGTATCGCGACGTTTCCAACCGCGCTAGCGGCGGACGAGCCAGTACACCTGTTTACATATCCTCAGCAACCTGACGATACGCCAGCAGCTACGCCTTAGCATGGCGGCCCTCCGAACCCGTGAGGCGGCGGGAAAGGCGGCTGAGGGCGATCCTCAGACGCTCGGGAAAGGGCTTGCGCATAGGCGGCATATCAAGCTCGCGCCCAGCCGCGCGCCGTTCATCCTGCCGGGCGGCGGGCATCGGGGCGGGGTCCCCCGTGGCCCCCTTCCCCTCAGCACCGCCGTCCGTCCGGCTGAACGTCGCGTAGCTGTCGTAGAGCCTGAAATACTTTTTACGCTTGCGCATGTACTCAGCACCGACGAAAGCGTTCATGCCGTAGAACTTCTTGGAGCAAACGAACAGCTCGCCACCGGCGAACAGGGCCATCATCTTGCCTTTCCAACCCAGGCTACCCAGGCGGCGATGGACGTACTCGTACTCGACCAGCGCGCGTATCTGACGGTCTATCATGCGGTCGAACTGGGCGATGAACACGATCTTATAGCCGTAGTGACGGTGCTGGGAAAGGAACTCGATCCACTCCATGCGGTTCTTCTGACCCCACTCGCGGCTGTTGAAAAGAAGCTGGGCTTCGTCAACGACCAGGAGGATATAGTCCTCCTTGACGGGCTTGCCGTCCCAGTAGGACATGGCGAAGTCATAAAGGTACTGCGGCGTGAGGTGGTAGTTGTCGACATAGGAGAACCGATCATAGCCCTTGGTGTCCTCGTTGATCGGAAAATTGCACACCACGGGAAGCTTCTTGTAACGCAAGGTCTGAACGATCAGCTTCGCGGTATGCAGGCTCTTGCCGGAGCCGGGAGTGCCGGTATAGAGGTATATGGTCATGGTCAGTCACCCAATCCGGCCCAGTGCAACAGGGCCTTGTAAACGTAGTACCCGGCGATGGCGACGAGCCAAACGGCCATGATGGCGAGCAGCGTGCCGACGGGAACGAACCAGTTGAGCCAGCCCAGGCCCTGCGATGCGAGCTGGAACGAGCCGTAAAACTGCTCGAAAGGGCTGTGAGGGAGCAGGGCGACCATGCCGCCGAGCACGGAGCGCAGGAATTCAACGAGCATATCCAACATGAGATCAACCCCTTACGAGCTCGCGGGTGGCGAAAGCCAGGCCGACGCAGAAAAGCACCGTCTCGCACGTCCTGACCACGGCGGCGACAGATTCGAACTCGGACAGGTCTATGTCCAAATCGAACTTGCCCAAATCGCCGAAATCGAACGGCCAGGCAATATGAGGGGCCACGGGTTCGGCGGCGAACATGGACAGGAGGTAGTACAAGTCCCAGGGGATGCAAAACGGGAACACCTTCTCCAAGTCCTCGACCTTGAAGCCGTCCTGGGCCGTCTGGTCGGACGGGTCGGGCTTCGGCGTCTGGTTCTCGTCCACCCAGTCCTTCACCGTCGTGTCCGACTGGCCGAACGACGGGCTGTCGGCATGCGCCGGGTTCTCGGTCGTGGCGGTCGCGTTCATCTGGTCGAGAGCTTCGCCGTAAGATCCGGGAGCGGTGTAGTTCGGCGCGAACACGTCGGGCACGGTCACGTTGCCGTAATCGGTTATGTTGCCCGCATCGTCATACTTCGCATCTTGACCGATCACGACCAGATCGGACGCATCAGCGTTCACGGCATGCACGAAATCAGCGTTAACCGAACCCGTAGCACCGTCGTAAACAATATTTTCGACTTTCGGCAAAGGCTTATCGTCGGAAAAGTCGCGCAAAACAAGATCGGCCCCCGGAGCAATCATGATCCCGTCATCGAAAAGGGAGTAAGCAAACTCCTTTTCAACAAACTTCGATGCCAGGCGAGGGGAATAAGGCGAAGGATAATAAACAAGGCTGTAAACCGAATCGCCCGCATCGATACCATATGGCTCAATGTAATAACCGTCGGACTCATTACCTAGCAAACTGAGGATGGTAGTGTTACTGCAATAATGAGTGCCGTCGGATTCACCTAGGTATATGTAATTGGTCATGTCATGCGACGCATGCCACCCAGGAAAATCACCAACCGACAGAGACGGAAGGGTTACATCAAGGTCGTTAAGGGAGAGAACGCCTATAGAATCGCCTTCGCCGACGGGTGCATCATCGAAGCTGGTCAGATCGGCACCGAGCCACTCGGCGAAAGCACGAAAAGCATCATAATTAGCCATAATGAAATCAGCTGAAAGTTGATTGCTCATTGCAACCTGATACAAAGCAGTGATAAAGTTCGAGGAACCCCCGCCAACGAATTCACCAGTAGCGACAATGCTATTGCATTCCTCGTTCACTAATTCCGGCATTTTTGAAGCTATTTCAATGGCGGTATAACCACGTTGAACGCCCAATTCGCAAGCCGCGCCAGCCATCATTGCTAAATCTTCTTCGGAGGTAAGTACCGCAGGATTTTCAAGAGCGGCAACAACCGCAGGATATTCGGAAACAATTTTCGCTTCCATTTCAGCAACGGCAGGAAAATACATTCCAAGCACCGTTAAACCTGCGGCAATAGTGCTTACGGTCAATTGTTTTAGATTCGTCCACTTCGCGCCAGCTTTACCAGCAAGGTACATGATCTTGTTGCCAAGCCATGTGATAGGGCTTGCATACGCCTTTTCAGGCGCAAAAAGCGCAGAATCAGACTTTTCCAACGAAGCAATAACCTGGTCGAAGTCACCAGGTTTATCAACATCCGTCCAGTCAAGAACGTAGGGGTTACCAAAATCAACGGTGGAGCCATCGGGAAAATCGTAGACTAGATGTGCAGCACCAATTTCAAAAAGATAGTCAAGATCAGCCCGCCCATTATACCAATCGTCAAGGTACGAAGAGCCGCTTTCAGACAACCCCCCATTATCACAGGAAACTCCACCATCGAAACCTTCTCGTAAAACCTCTTGGCTAAAGGCTGAACTTCCAGCGGGAAGCTCAATATGAACATTGGCTCTAACTGATCCTGCATCTTCGAGGTTTGTTTCGGAGCGTTCCAAAAGTCCATCTGCATTTGCTGATACTTCTGGAACATCTGATACTGATAAATCTGAGCTATTTCCTCCTGAGAAAATTTCGATTGAACCTTTAGTACCTGTCGTGGAGTCAAAGGCTGATACGGAGTTTCCTTTTGTTGCATCGTATACCCCCACGATCAAAGGCGCGGCCACCATGAACACCAGGGCGCAGGCCAAGAGAACCTTGACCGCCTTGATGATATTATGCTTCATTGTACCACCACCTCGGACAGGAAAGCAGGGAGCCGCTGACGGCCCCCTGCGAGCGGACGGGACTACTTACCCTTGCGAACCATACGGAAAGCGGCGAAGCCCGCAGAGAGCACCGCGAACGCAGCCATGACGGGCAGACCAACGGGCAGGATGCCGGCGATGCCGCCGAGAATGGCGCTAACCATATCGCCGAAAGCGGTAATCATCGCAGAAGTAATAGTCGAGAGAACGTCAGCCATCTAAATCACCTCCTTACAATCGAGTGCGGACAAGGCTCATGCACGAACCGACGAAATATGAAAACAGCCAGGCCATACAGCCGAGCAGAATTCCAACGGGAACGAAGCCCAAGAAAGAAAGCAAGAACTCGAACGTCGTTTGATCGAAATAGAGCGAGAAAACATCCATCATGCCCACTTCCTCGTCAAAATCTGGGAGAACAGCAAGCCCGCGACGAGGAGCAAAGCGACGAGCTGCACAAGCTCGACAGCAGACAGGAACCAGAGGAACTGCATGACGTGGTCTACATCGACCTGCGCCAGGCTATAGCCGCCATCACCGACGCCGTCAGCAAGCAGATCAGCCACGTCTGAGACACCGCCATCCATCATTCACCGCCCTTTCAACGCGAGAGGTCGCAAACGACAACGAAGCAGATACCAGCGAGGACGAAGAAGATAAAGGGGAAATTCATCGTCGCATGCCCCCTTTGCCGCCTAAAGAGCACTCAACGTAATCGGCGTACACGTCCCAGTACATGTCGCGGTACTCGATGCACTTATAGGAAGCGTACGCAGCAAGGAACACGAGCAGGACGAACAGCAAAACCACGATCACGACCAAGTACACGGACACCGAAACGCACGTCATCATTCGTCCTCGGCTTTCAACTCGCGGTAGTCGAGCTGCCCGAACTGAACGACCGGGTAGAGCCGCCCCGTCTGCACCCAGACGGTGAAGCTCAGATCGGCCACCTTGTCCGCATGAGAATCGTTCCAATCAACGATGAAGTCCCTGATGGCGTTCGCGGCATCGGTCACGGACTGGTCTACGATCAAGGGCATAGCAACCTCCTAAGAACGAACGTTCGTTTTCACCAGACGGGATAGGGGTTCGGGTTGTGAAGCCAGGGAGCGTAGCGCAGCGTGCCGTCGCGGTGCCGCTTCTGGGCTTCGCGGCGGTTGGCGGCTGCGATGGCGTCGCGATCAACGCAGGCTTGCGGCCAGTCCTCGAGCGAGAACCAATCGAAATCATCGTCGCGCAGGTCGCGGTAATGGAAGTCGATCACGTTCACCTGGTAATGCGGCAGCACGACCGAACCGGCGTACACGTAGTCCTGCGATTCGTCCGCGCCGTCCTCGGCGGGCACGTCGGCGTTGAAGTCGAGGTAGTTCACCTGCACGCCGTGGGTCTTGTTGAAGCCGTCGAGGACGGTGTAGACCAGGCCGTACAGCTCTTGCAGCTCCTTGTCATCGACCATGGGAACCACGGCCTATTTGCGGGGTTCGACGTTGACAACCTTGGCTTTGAGGTAGCCCTTGAAGTCCTTGTAGACGTTGAGGGTCACCATCACGTCATCGAGCTTGGAGAAGCCCGACATGTCGAGGTCTGCGGGAGCCGTGAGCGACATGGTGTCATCGTCGCCGTCGGGCATGAACACGACGCGCTGGAACCGGATATCCTTGCCGCTTTTATCCGTGAAGCTCTCCGGCTTCGAGGAAATGAACATAGCGTTCGCTGCAACCAACATAGTATCTACCATCCTTCCGACGTGGGGCTACTCTTCGGCCCCTCTTTCGACAGTAGATACTTTATTGATAATATGTCTTATGTAAACTTAATAAAAAGAATCCATATATGCCCGTTTTCTGCCCTTGCTAGGCTTGTTTTGACCAGAAGGGCTTACCGAGCGGGAGGAAGTGCTCGTTAAAGTGGTTGTTGAGGATGTTCGCACCTGCGCCGTAGAAGCTGAGGAGCGAGATGACGAGCTCGCTGACCGCCGCAAGCGTGTGCGTCGCTTCGGGCGCGATGCCGAGCGTGCTCAGCGCGAGCCCGATGAACAGGAAGTCGATGGCCAGGAAGATGAGGAATAGCACCTTCGTCGTGCGCAACGCCCCTACCGTCATGAACGCTGTGAGAATCAAATACGCGACGAAGGCCACGCCGGTCTGACCCGAATCGAACGCCTCAGCGGCGTATTGCCCGAACAGGCCGTTCGTTGTCGCCCACCCGAAGGCCATTGCGAGCCAGAAGAACCCGTACGAGATGAACGCCGTGCCGCCGAACGCGTTGTTTTTCCTGAGATCGATGATGCCGGCGACGAGCTGCGCGCATCCGCCGAGAAAGACGGCCCAGCCCATGACGGCGGCCGTCCCTTCGGTGAGGCCGAACTTCTGAGAACATGCGACGAGCGTGACGATTGCGAGGCCGAACAGCCCCAACGCGCTCGGATCGGCCCACGTGCCTCGCTGTTCCATCTTCATCTCCCCCATCTCGCACGCTCCTTTTGGTCGTAATTCCTACTAAATCACTAAATTTTGAGCAATGATACCGGGTTTCGAACACGCAATCGCGTCGAGCCGCATTCCCCCACCGAACGTACCCGTTTTATCGGTGATGGCCCGCGTTGTGTTCTCTGCGATACCTTGAGTAGAGGAGTAAACTAGTCATATATACTGGAGGGCGAATGCATTCATAAGGAGTGTGCGCTGGTGATCGAGCCTTATTATGCAGAGTGGGCAAAAGCTAGGAAGAAATGGTCGAAGAAAGAACCTTTCGCCGACAAGGTGCGCGATGCATGGGATCATGCTCCGATTCGACGTTACTGCCCACGTATGGAATGTTCTTCGCAGTTTTCCTCGTGATCACCGCTATCACGGATCGTGTTCTCATGTTGCGCGATCGGTGCATTCCTGAATGGAGGATGGAGGGGAACGTGGGGCTCGTTGAAGACGTGCGCTGCGCTTTGGGGAAGCTCGGGCTTGCAAATTGCGAGCAGGTGCGCATCGTGCGGGACGAAGTTGGTATGCGTGTTCAACTTCCTTATCACGGGGCTTGAGTACAACCTTATGCCGGAAATTGCGGGCATCATGGCGTATGGATCGCTGCCGACTGCTTCGGCGGGCTGCCCGTCTCTCAACTCCGGCTCTTCGTCGACGATTTATCGTGCCTTCTCGTTGAGGGGGCACGGACGCCGTCCCCCGTTCGCTCTCGTTCCCGTCGCCGACACCGCACCATGCAACATTAGAGTTACTCTAACCCCCCAGTTTCCTCCATGAAAGCCCCTTCGTGCAGAAATCGTGGGGGCGCACTCATAGGTTGACTCCACTCGCTACTGTGCGATACTATGTAGCGGTAGATAGTCATACTGAATAGCTGGGAGGTGATCGGGTTGGAGCATTTGACGGAGATGCTCAAGGGCGTGCTGGAAGGCTGCGTGCTGGAAATCATCAGCCGCGAGGAAACGTACGGCTACGAGATCACGCGCCGTCTGAACGACCTCGGCTTCGCCGACGTGGTGGAGGGCACGGTGTACACCATTCTCGTGCGGCTCGAGAAGAGCAAGCTCGTGGATATCGAGAAGAAGCCGTCTCCGCTCGGCCCGCCGCGCAAGTTCTACACGCTCAACGACGCGGGTCGCGCCGAACTCGCGCGCTTCTGGACGAGATGGGAGTTCGTCTCGTCCAAAATCAACGAATTGAAGGAGGTCTGACATGGGAAACCTGTCTCACTATATCAACCCCAAGCAAATCCTCGAAGACAAGCGCGAGTACCGGCGCATGATGACACGCGTCGACGCGCTGCCGGAGGACTACCGTTTCGCCTACAACAAGATCCAGCACTACATGTGGAAGTTCGTCTCGGGCGGCGGTCTCGACATAGTGGCGCTGCAAGCCGATCTGCTCGAGCTGTTCGAAGAGGGCGCTGCCGAGGGCAAGAACGTGTACGATATCACCGGCGAGGACGTGGCCGCGTTCTGCGACGAGCTGCTGGCCAACGCGAGCACGTACACCGCGAAGTGGCGCGAGGACCTCAACCGCGACTTCAAGAAGAAGCTGGGCTCCAAAGCCCCTGCAGACGGCTGCGAATAGCGCCGGAATCCCTCGTCGCGCCGTCATCCGTTTCCCAACGAGCCCCTGACGAACAGGGGCTCGCGTCGTTTCAGGGCGCCCTGCACCGCTACGATGGAGCGGAGGTGATTATATGAGCATACTGACGTATGAAGATTGGCGCGACACCTGCAATACCGAGCATATGCTGGTGCAGATGATGGGCAAAGTGAAACTGGAATCGATGGCCCCGCAACCCGAGTGGAAGCAGGTCGTCCTCGACGCGGACGCCGACGGATTCACCACGGGGTTGATCCCCGCGGGAGCCGACGGCTTCGAGGTGCGGCTGAGCATCGCCGATGCGGAGATGCGCGCCGAAACCACGGCGGGCGATCGCGCCCGCTTCCCCATCCGGGGACGGGCCTCGGTGAGCGAGCTGTACAGCCGCTTCATGGCGATGCTCGAGAACATCGGGCATCCCGTCCAGATCAATCCCGTGCCCCAGGAAATGTACACCGAAGTCCCCTTCGATCAGCAGACGAGCGCGCACGAGTTCGACGAGAAGGCCGCCCAGCGGTCCTTCCGCCAATTCCTGTTCGCCCGGGGCGCCCTCAGCGCGTTCTCGGCGCCGTTTCGCGGCAAGAAGATACCGCCGTCGCTGTTCTGGGGCACGTTCGACCTGACCACCGTGCTGTTCTCGGGCAAGCCCTGCCCCTTCGAGCAGAGCGCGTCCATGGTGGAGCGCGTGGCCTTCGACGAGCAGTTCGTGGAGTGCGGGTTCTGGCCGGGCGACGCGAACGCGAACGAGCCGGCGTTCTTCGTGCTGGCCTACCCCTTCCCCGAATCGGGGTCGGCTGAGGACACGGGCGTTGCCGAAGCCTACTACGATGCGGCGAACGCGGAGTACTTCCTCCGCCTTGAAGACGTGCTGCGCTACGACGACCCGCAGGAGGTGGTCGAGCGCTTCTGCAGCACGACGTTCGCCACGCTCATGCGACGTCAGCAGTGGGAGCAGCGCGAATGGTTCACCGAGCCGCTGCTCAACGCCTAGCCCCCTCCCCTCAAGAAGAAGCAAACCATCCACCCGAACGCACCCCCTTAGAGTAACTCTAAGGGGGTGCGTGTTCGTCAGAGGGGCTCCAACGGCAGGCTGTCTTTCACGAGGTCGATGACGTCCTGCTTCGAGTGCACGCCGAGCTTGGCGTAGAGCGTCTTCGTGTAGCTCTTCACCGTGTTGCGCGACAGGAACAGCGTCTTCTCGATGTACGCCGCATCGCGACCCGACGCGAGCAGTTTGAGGATCTCGGTTTCGCGTTTCGTCAGGCCGTGCTTGTTCGCCAGCTCGTCGCAGGCGAGGTCCTGCAGGTCGTTGCGGGCGCGCACGTAGCGCTTGATGAGGTCGTCGCGCTTGCGGATGGCGTGTTCGGCCGCGCGCTTCTCGCGGGTCCGGAGCAGCCAGATGCCCATCATGATGAGGTAGAGCAGCGCGAAGGACACGATGGTCATCTGCGCGAACGCGAACCGGCTGTCCACGGCGACGAATGATGCGGCCACCGAGCCGAGCACCACGCCCGGTCGCGGAAAGGCGAACACGAGCGCGGCAACTCCCAGCAGCCTGTCGCGGTTGCCGCGGAACAGCTTGATGGCGAGCGTGTACGAGATGAGCAGGGCGATCTCCCAGCCCATGTGCGTGAGCACGACGAGCACCACGCTGTACAGGCCCGAGAGAAACGGCAGGAACAGCAATCCCGTGGCCACGACGGCCAGCACGGCGTTCAACATGGTGGTGTAGCGCCGCCCGTCGAAGCGCACGTACAGCAGGAAGCCGACGTCGGCCACGATGCCGGCGGCAACCGATGCGAAGCCGGGAACGTCGGCCGAGCTGGCCGGGTTCGCCATGGCCACCACGTCGAGCACGCCGTAGACGAGGGACAGCAGAAACACGTACGCGAGCGGCGCCGCGAGCTTCGCGAAGGGACGCGCCGTCTCGTCGTCCGCGAGCGCCGCCTCCGGCTGCGCGCCTACGCGCCCGGGCCCGCTCCCCTCCCCGTCCTGCGGCGCGGGCGCGTCCTGCCCGCCTTCCCCGCCCTCCTCGCGCTTCAGCAGCAGCGCCGCCGACACCAGCACGAACGCGCCGCATGCGGCCACGAGCGCGCGCGAATCGACGAAGTCGAGCGCGAGCACCACCGGCGCGCTGAGAAGCGAGGCGAACCCGAGCGCGTAGGCGTAGCGCTCCCCCGTCAACCGGCTCGCCCGATCGAACCACAGTGGAATGAGCACGCCGGCGCCGAGGCCTGCGGGAATCGCGGCCGCGTAGCTGAGGGCCGGCGCCCGCGAGGCCAGCGCCGCCGCGAGGCAGGCGAGCGCCACGGCGTAGCAGAGCGTCCCCGCCACCGTCATCGCTCGGCGGCGCACCCTCCCCTTCCGCGCCACAACCCAGGTGAGGCCGCCGCCGAGGCAGAGCGCGCCGTTGAGCAGGGCAAGGTAGACGAGCGCGTCGGCTTCGGGCAGCTCGGTGAGCCAATCGCTGTAGAAGAACACGATGGCAACGACGTACAGGCACGCGAACCCGAGGGTGACGGTGCCGGTGCGTCGCCAGCGTGCGAGCAGGAATGCGGTCGATTCGTTCATAGCGTCATGATACCCGAATTCGCCAGGATGGACGCGAAGCCCGTTACCCTTTATGCTGGCATCATGCAAACCGGAGGAAGGGGATTGTCCATGAAATCGATCAAAGCCGTTGTGACCGCCTGCTTGGCGGCCGCCATGCTGTGCACGGGCGTCGTGGCGCTCACGGGATGCGGCCCGAGCGCCGAAGAGGTGGTGCGCCAGGGCGTGAGCGACGAGCTCGAGCGCCTCAAGACGCACGACGCCGCGCTGCTCGAGGAGCTTGCCGCCGACAGCGGCGCCGACCAGCTGGCCGTGTACGGCATCGACGCGCAGGAGTTCATCGCGGCCTATCTCGACGGGTTCGACTACCGCATCGACGACGTGAAGGTTGACGGCGACGACGCCACGGCCACGGTGGTGCTCACCTGCAAGAAGTTCGACGCGTTCAGTCAGGCGCTCACGGAGGCGTCCACCGCGCTCGCCGCGGACGAGGAGACCGCCGGCCTGAGCGAGGACGAGATCAACGCGAAGATCGGCTCGACGGTGCTCGAGGTGCTCGCGTCGGTGGAGCCCACCGAGTCGAAGCCGGTCGACCTGCCGTTCCATCGCGCTGACAACGTGTGGTCGCCGACGAGCGGTGCGGAAAAGGCCTTGTCAACCGCCCTGTTCGCAGGCTAGAAACACCGCCCCAAGCGCGCGGAGCCCTCGGTTACGATTTGGATACGCCGAGGTAACCAACGTGACGTAAAGGTGGCTTCAATCTGCGGAAATGGTATCGTGAGCACCACAGGATGACACCGCGACTCGTTGCAAGGAGGAAACATGGGGTACGTGGTTTCCCTGCTATGCTTCATAGGCGTGCTCGGGTGCGTTTCGTTCGTCCGACGCCTCGCATAACAGGACCGATTTCAAGAAGGGCCGGCATCTGCCGGCCCTTCATTGTTTCCCGCGCCGTTTCTAGGAGACGCTCCCGTTGGCGAACCCGCCGTTGTGGCCGGCCTTCGCCTCGTACAGCGCATCGTCGGCGCGCTTCGACAGCTCGAGGTAGGATGCGCCCGGCTTCGCGGCGATGGCGCCCGCCGACAGCGAGATCGAGGGCACGCCGCGCTTGGACGCCTCGTGCGCGATGGTGGTGTTGATATCGTTCACGAGGCGCTGCGCCACCCCGTAATCGCTCGTGCCCGACAGGAAGATGGCGAACTCGTCGCCATGGAGACGGCACGCCACGTCGACGGTACGGATACGGCCGACGATCATCTGCGCCGACAGCTTGATGGCCTCGTCGCCCGCGTCGTGGCCGTACGTGTCGTTGATGGTCTTGAAATGGTCGCCGTCGAGCATGATGAAGATGCCCTCGTCCCCCTCCTCCATCCGGTCGATGAGCCGGGTCACCTCCTTCTTGAAGGAGCGCGCGTTCATCATGCCGGTGAGGTCGTCCACGGCGGCGTCCTTCTTCGCCGCCTCGAGCGCGATCTCCAGACGGCTCTGCATCTGGCCGAGCTCGATGTAGGCGCTGCGCAGCTCGCGCGCCTTCTGCGCCCGGCTCGCGCGCATGAGCGCGTACACCAACAGCAGCTCCACGAGCAGCAGCGGCACGAGCCAGGAGCCAGCCGTCTCGCCGAGCACGCCGAAGGCGGGAGCGAGCGCGAGGAAGCCCCAATCGCCCTCGCGCTGCACGCGCCCGAAATACGGCTGCCCGTCGACCGTGAGCAGCTTGACGCCGCCCGCCATCTGCTCGAGGTTGGCGAACGAGCTGCTGAACCCGTCCCAGAACGAGGCGAAGGCGGCGCTCGCATCGGCCTCCTCGGTCGCTTTCTCCTGTTCGTCGTCGGAGGCGAACCCGCCGGCATTCGCGTTCGCGCGCGCTTCGTCGGCAGCGGTCTGCGCCTCGGCGGCCGAGCTGTGCAGGTTGCTGCCGAGATAGGCTTCGTCGGTGCTGCCGATGACGGTGCCGTCGCCGTCGTAGATCATGATCTGCCCGTCCGGGAACCGCTCCGACAGCATGGCGATGTCCTGGATGGCGCCCATCTTGATGTCGTAGGCGAACACCGTGCGGCCGTCGGGCTGCAGCTGCGACACGGTGGACAGGATGTAGTGGTTCGCGTAGCTCATGTAGGGCGGGGTGAACGCGACGGCTCCCTCGGCCGCGACGGCGGAGCGGTACCAAGGGCGCTCGGTGGCGACGTAGCCCGACTCCTCGTACACCGAGGCGGGCGTGTCCCAGCTGTAGAGGTAGCGGCCCTCGTAGTACATATAGAGGCCGTCGAAGGTGTCGCCCTCGATGGCGTCGAGCGGGTCGTTCGCTTCCTTGAGGAACTGCTCGACGCGGTCGGGGTTCGGGTCCTGGGCGATCCGGTCGCCCATCATGTGCGAGAACAGGAGGAAGGAGTGCTCGTAGTCGTCCATGACGCCGTCGAAGCGCGACGCGATGTCGCGCGTCTCGGAAGCGAGGGTTTCGTCGATAGCCCGGGCCTCGACGAAATAGACGGCCGTGAACGCGACGACGTTGACGAGCAGGGCGACGAGCGCGTACGCCGTCCTGCGCTTCCTTCGCTGGCCTTCGTCCACGATATCCCCTCTTCCCCCTTGAAGTTTCACTGTATTGTACACGAGGGGGTGGCGTTAACGCTGAGAACTTGGGTCGCCGAATGCGCTTGGAAAACGGTTGCGTTGCAGTTCTTTGTTGAATCATGCCTGGTAGCGGCTCGTTTGGGCGGCTCATGCTACGATGCCGGACGGACGAAAGGAAGCTCGCATGGCAAGAAGAACCAAGGTGCTCGTGGCGTTCGGCACGCGCCCGGAAGCCGTCAAGATGGCGCCCGTGCTGCGCGCGCTCGAAGCCGACGAGGCGTTCGACGTGGAGGTGCTGGCAACCGCGCAGCACCGCGAGATGCTCGATCAGGTGGTGGACCTGTTCGACCTGCACGTCGACCACGACCTCGACATCATGCGCGCGTCGCAGACGCTCGACGAGCTCACTGGGCGCATCCTCGCGGCTGCCGGCCCCGTGCTGGAGCGGACGGCGCCCGATGCCGTGCTCGTGCACGGCGACACGACCACCGCCTTCGCGCTGGCGCTCGCGTCGTTCTACCGGCAGATTCCCGTGGGGCATGTGGAGGCGGGCCTGCGCTCGGGGGACCGCTACGCGCCGTTTCCCGAGGAGATGAACCGCCGCCTCGTCTCGAACCTCGCCACCTGGCACTACGCCCCCACCGAGGGCAACCGGGCGCATCTTCTGGCGGAGGGCGTCGATCCGGCGCGCATACGGGTGACGGGCAACACGGTCATCGACGCGCTGCTGGAAACGGTCGACCCCGCGTACCGCTTCGCCAACCCAGCGCTGCGCGACGCGGCCTTCGGCGAAGCGCGCGTCATCGGCCTCACCTGCCATCGGCGCGAGAACCTCGGCGCGCCCATGGAGCGCATCTTCGAGGCGGTGCGCGACACCGTGGAGGCGTTTCCCGACGTCCAGGTGGTGTACCCCGTGCACCGCAACCCGCTCGTGCAGGAGGCCGCCGCGCGTATCCTGGGAGGTCGTCCGCGCATACGGCTCATCGACCCGCTCGACTACGCCGACTTCTCCAACTTCATGGCGCGCTGCTGCTTCATGCTGACGGATTCGGGCGGGGTGCAAGAGGAGGCGCCGGCGCTCGACGTGCCCGTGCTCGTGCTGCGCGACACCACCGAGCGGCCCGAGGCCCTCGAAGCGGGATGCGCGGCCCTTGCCGGCACGTCCTACGCGGGCGTGCGCGCGGCCTGCGAGGCGCTGCTCGACGATGCCGCGCTCTACGCGCGCATGGCGGCTGCGCCCGACCCCTACGGCGACGGCCACGCGGCCGAGCGCATCGCCCGCGCGCTGCGGGAAGCGCTCGCGTCGGCCTAGCGGGCGGCGTCCTCCGAAACGTCGGCGCCCTCGACCCGCCACCGCGATGCGGCGAGGCCCATCTCGCGCGCCACGTCGTCCACCGAACGGCCGAGGTGCAGCGCGTACGCGAGCGCCATGCCCGCCTGGGGCAGCTCCACCTGGGTGCGCTCGAGCAGCTGCGCGGCGGCGGCCCGTTGGGACGCACGGTCGACGCCGTCCGCTTCCCCTTCTTCTTCCCCCGCTCCTTCGAGCGCGCCTTCGAACGCCTCGAGCAGATCGGAGGTGCTCGAGAACAGGAAGAACGCGCGCCCTCCCAGCACGCGCGCCAGCTCGGCGCGGGACGCGGCGGGCAGGTTGTCGTCCACGGCCACGATCCATCCCTTGCCCGCATCCACGAGCGGCAGCGGCGCGAAGCGCTCGGCCGCCTCGCGCGGCAGTCGCTCCACGAGCGCGGGCAGCACGAGGTCGGGCGCGGCCCGCACGTACATCGACTGCTGCTGCAGCGCGTAGGCCTGCGTGAGATGGCGCTCCTCCACGAGCCCCTGCGCGAGCAGCTCCTGGCCGAGCCGCACGCCATGCTCGCGCGCAGACCCCACGGCGCTCTCGAGGTGCCCCGGCTCCACGAAGCCGCGCTCGAGCAGCGCGTCTCCCAGCAGGCGCCGGTAGCGCTCGAGCACCGAGGCGGGCAGGAACTCGTGGTCGGTCTTGTTCCACGTCGGGCCGCTCGTCGTCTGCGCGTCCGCTTCGGCCTCGTCGGCGGGCTCTTCCGGCGCGGTTTCCGGCACCGCCTCCGCAGCGGCCTGAGCCACGGGCTCCTTCGCCCGATGCTCCGTCACCGGCGCGGCGGCCGCCTTCGCCTCGCGGTTGCGCAGCAGCACGTAGGCGGCCTTCTGCCGCCAGGCGCGGAACGTCGCGCACATGTTGATGAGGTTGCCCCACAGAAGCCTGAGCGGGAACAGCGGCGGCAGCAGGATGGAGAACGCCATGGTGCGCCAGCCGTACACGTTCACGAGCGCGCGCCCGCGCAGCACCTGGCGCTCCACCATCATGAACAGCAGGAACACGCACATCCACCACGAGAAGCTGTACAGCGGGTACATGACGGGCAGGTGCAGCTGCGGCGCGAACGTCTGCACGAGGAAGTACACGAGCACGGCGTAGCCCGGCAGCAGCACGAAGTTCGCGAACTTCGCCTTGAGGTCCTTGTACAGGAAGGTGCGCTCGGCGAACGTGAGCGCGCTCTTGCCGAACACGTCGCCCATGTTCGCGCTCTGCATGGTGATGCCGTACACCCACCGCGCCTTCTGCCGCACGGCCGCCTTGAACGTCGACGGGAACAGCGAGCGCGTGGCGATGTAGTCCCACACGGTGCGCCCGCGCCCGTCGACGCGCGGCACCTTCTCCAGCACGTAGTGCACGCGGAAGCCGCGCATGCGCAGGGTGAGCGACAGCTTGTAGTCCTCGGTCAGGCTGTTGCGCGGCAGCAGGTCCTCGCCCTCGAAGGCGTCGAGGACGCGCCGCCCGATGGCGAAGCCGGTGCCTGCCGACGGCACGAAGCCCAGCTCGTCGCGCATGACCATGGTGCGGAAGTGGTGCTCGGCGAACTCGTCGGCGTAGGTGGACGAGGTGAGCGTCTTGAAGAACAGCCGCAGCCGCGGCATGCGCTGCAGGGGGAACACGGGAAACTGCAGGGCGTCGAAGTCGTCGATCAGGTAGTTCGTCATCTTGAACTCGTTGGGATGCACCACGTCTTCGGCGTCGTGGATGGTGACGCTCGCGAAGGACACGTCGTGCGCCTGCTCGTAAGCGCGGATGGCCCGCACGGTGTAGTTGATGTTGTCGGCCTTCGACGTGGGGCCCTCGTCCTCGCCCACCACGCACACGACGGTGCCCTCGTGGCGCGCCTCGAGCGCGCGGGCCACGGCGATGGTGGCCGCGTCGTTGGGGTACACGCCCAGAAACACCCGGTAGAGCGAGCGCGGGTACTGCGCGGAGCCCACGAGGTTGTCCACCACCTCGCCGAGCACGGCGTCTTCGTGCCAGGCGGCGATCACCACGGCCAGCATCTTCGGCGGCTTCTCGTTGATGAGCGACAGCCGCACGCGCTTCTTGCCGATGCCGCGGAACAGCGCGTAGATGTCCCAGAGCAGGTCGTCGGCGCCGAACACGATGAACGCGAGCGCCACGGCGAAGCCGATCCAGTACACCACCTGCGAATCCATGTGCCGCCTTCCTTGAAGCCCGTCGCGTCCATCCGATTGCCCGCGCGAAAACACCGTCGTTGCAGTTCGACTCCGAAGGGGCGCCGCCGCCGGGCGCAGTGCGTGCAACGCGCTACGATACCGTGCGACACTCATGAGGAAGGAGCGCATCATGGCCGGTAGAAAGGGCGCAATCGCGTTCGGGCTCGTGTACATCCCGGTGGAGCTGTTCACGGCGACGCAGGACGATGCCGTGCGGTTCAATCAGCTGGCAAAGGATAGCATGAAGCGCGTGCGCTACGTTAAAACGTGCCCCGACTGTCAACGAGAACTTAAACCGGACGACATCGTGAAGGGCTACCAGTACGAGAAGGGCAAGTACGTGGTGGTGGACGACGCGGAGCTCGACGCCATCAAAACCGACGCCGACCGCGCCATGAAGATCGTGCAGTTCTCCGACATGGCCGACGTGCCGCCCCTCTATTTCGAGAAGCCCTACCAGGTGGTGGCCCAGGCCGGCGGCGAGAAGGCGCTCGAGCTGCTGCGCCGCGCCATGGTGGACGAGGGCAAGATAGCCATCGGCACGACGGTGATGGGCAACTCCGAGACGCCCATCGCGCTCATCCCCCATGACGACGACCTCGTCATGATGACGCTGCACTACCAAAGCGAGGTCAAGGACATCCCGAAGACGCTCGCCCACCCCGACGTGGCCGACGAGGAGCTCGACATGGCGAAGAAGCTCGTCGAGAGCATGACCGCGCCGTTCGACCCGTCCCGCTTCCGCAACACCTACCAGGAGAAGCTCATGGAACTCATCCAGGACAAGATCGCCGGCAAGCAGATCGTCGCGGCCGAGCAGCACGAACAGCCGTCGAACATCATCAACCTCATGGACGCCCTGTCGGCCAGCCTCAAAGCGCGCGAGGAGGACGAGGACAAGCCGAAGAAGCCGGCGCCGCGCAAAGGAGCGGCGAAAGCGCGGGCCACGGCCTAGGCGCGCGGCCACGCCGCGCGAAACGCTCGCTACGCGGCGGCGAGCTCGCTCAGGCGGGAGAACGCGCCGGCGCGCGCCGACACCCACAGCGTGTCCACCGTGCCGTCCTCGAACGTGCGCTCGAACCGCACGCGCTGCGGCGCCCACGCGATGCCGAGGCACGTGCCCGCGATGGCCGCGCCGTTCATGAGCAGGTAGAGCAGGTAGCCCTTGATGCCCACGGCGAACTCGACCATGGCGATGGGCAGCATGAGCAGGACGCCGAGCAGCACGTAGCCCGCGAACCCGTACAGCAGCGCCTGGCGCATCCCCACGGTGCGCGCGCCCACGGCCGCGGCGACGATGGAGCACCACACGCCGAGGCCGGTGACCACCCCGAAGGTGGGAAGCGTCGAGGAGAAGGAGGCGTCGAGCGCCAGGAGCGCGGCCGCCACCGCATACGAAACGGCGAGACAGCGGGCGAACAGGGGGAGACGGCGAAACGCGACGGCGCCTTGCACGGCGCGCACCGCGACGAGCCGCCCGTGCGGGGCGCGCAACGAGCCCTTCGGCGCGTTCCCGATGCCCTCGTGCTCCCGGATGCGCGCGCAGGCGAACGCGCCTGCCAGCACCAGCACCATGACGGTGAGGATGATGCCGGAAACCGTTTCCTCGTCCACGCCAACCGCCTTTCAAAGAAGCTGGTCATAGGTGCAGTATAGCATGCGGAAACGAGCCGTGCACGCAACCCGGAACCGCAGGGAAAACGGACGGCGGGCCGCTTTCGCGACCCGCCTTCAGGGGTGTAGCAGCCCGCCGCGGAGGGTCGGGCGGGTGCTCTTATGCCGTGGCGTTCGCCGCTGCGCTTGCGCCGGCGATGCGCCCGAACACGATGAGGTCCGGATACGAGTTCGCGCCCAGTCGGTTCGCTCCCTGCACGCCGCCCGTGCACTCGCCTGCTGCGTAGAGGTTCGCGATGGGCTCGCCGGCGTCCGTGCACACCTGCGCGTCGGCGTTTATGCGCACGCCGCCCATGGTGTAATGGATGGTCGGGCAGCGCTTCGACGCGTAGAGGGGGGCATCGTCGATAGGCGTGCCGAGCAATTCTTTGCCGGGGGTGATCTGGGTGTCCACGCCCGCTTCGCAACAGGCGTTGTACCCGTCGATCGTGGTTTTCAGCGTATCGGCTGGTACGGCTATCTGCTTCGCAAGGTCTTCGACGCTTTCGGCTTGGAAGCTGTGGCCCGTTTCCACAAGTTCGGCGATCTGATCGAGGCGGTCGCTTTCAACGTCGGTACTGTCCACGATGAGCCACATTTCCTGGTTCGGCTGCTCGAGTTCGGCGTTGGAGATGACGTCGCGGCGTTCGTCCTCGCGGATGAAGCGCTCGCCGTTCTCGTTCACGAACACGAAGTTCTCGATGGACATCCAGTTACCCACGAACGTGGCCACGCCGCCGTTCTGCGGATCGCCCAGCGGATGGATCTGCACCAGCTCCATGTTGCGCAGTCCGGCACCTACCTGCTGCGCCACGGGAATGATGTCGCCGGTGGACGAGGCGACGTTCGACGAGGGCATGGTCTTGGTCACGCGCCCGTCGTACTGCATGGCAAGCTCGGCGTTGCGCCCGTAGCCGCCCGTGCCCAACACGACGCTCTTCGCCTTCACGGAGACGGGAGCGCCGCTCGACGGACGCGCGCCCTCGACGCCGGTAACCGCTCCGCCGCTTTCCACGATCTTGTCCACCTTCGCATCGGTGTAGATCCTCACGCCCAGCTTCTCGGCGCTTTCGCGCAGCACGGATACGAAGTAGCTGCCGCCCTGCTCGCCCTTCCGCTCGACGTCCACCTCGTGCCCGCGCCGCCACATGCCGCCGATGGCCGTGTACACGTCGTCCACCAGTTCGAGGCCGTGGTCCTCCATCCAATGAAGGCCGTCCAACGCGTTGTCGGCCAGGATGCGCACGAGCTCGGGGTCGCCCTGCTCGTCTCCGCCCTCGTACGTCTGCTGATAGTAGAGGTCGGTCGAATCCTCGATGCCGAGGGGTCCCTGCCGTTCGGGGTCGGGGGCGTTGTACACGCCTTCCCCGGCATTCGTGTTGCCGCCCACGATGTCCATCTTCTCCAACACGACGACGCTCGCACCCGCTTCGGCGGCGCTCACGGCCGCTGCCAGCGCAGCGCCGCCCGAGCCCACCACGCACACGTCGCACGTTTCCTCGACGGCCTCGGCGTCGGGAAGCGCGCTCGCGGCCTTCTGCGCTTTCGACACGTCTCCCCCGGCCTGCTTCCAACAGTCGGCGACGGCGGCGGAGAAGGCCATGGACGTCATCGTGGCACCGCTGATGCTGTCGACGTTGAGGTTCTGCGCCGCGAGGTAGCGCTCCTTGAGCATGCGGCACGCCTCGTCTCCGATGTTGCGGCTCTCGTCTTCCTCGTAGGCGATGTCCGTCAGCTTGCCCTCGTCGAACGTGCAGGTGATGGAAATCTCGGCGTTGCGCCCCGTCCCCGTCGCCGCATAGGAGCCCGGGGTGAACGCTGCGGCCGCCTTCGCGGACTCGTCCGAGCCGCCGCCTGGCGCGCATCCCGCAAGGCCGGCGCCGAGCGCGGCGAACAGGCCTACGGCGAAGCTGCCCTTGACGAAACCGCGGCGATCGAGGGTGAGCGAGCGGCGCACGTTGCCCGCGATGCGGGCCATCGTCTGCGCGTAGCGTTGCTCGGCTTCGATCTCGTTCCGATTCTTGATCATGGTAGTCCCTCCTTGACATCCCTTGTCTTCGCGACCGGTGCGAGTTCGCCCGGCCGTGCTCCGATAGTGCGCTCGCGCAGGGCCGCCGTGAACCGCACGATGGGATGATCTTGGCGAAACCGGGATCACACGATCGGGTGAACTTGACATCGTGCCTGGTGAAACGAAGACCGTCTCAGGTCTGTTCCGCTGGAAACGCTTCGGAGTTCGCTATACTGGGGCCTGAACCGCAGGATGCGACGGGAGGGGAAGACCCATGGGGACGCATGAGACGCAGGCAAACGGGCGGTCGCGCGGCGTGCCCGCCGTGCTTCGGCAGGGTCGTCTGAGCGTGTTCGGCTTGTTCGCCACGCACGTGTGGATCTACTGCGTGCTGCACCGCGCGAACCTCGATGCCGGAGCATTGCCCGTCGAAGGAACGTTCTACGCGGCGCTCTCGCTGTTCCTCGTGCTTGCAGCCGTCGTCTCGTACCGGCGGCCGCCGCGCGGAAACCGTACGGCGGCATCGATCATGGTCGCCTGTTTCATGGTGCCGGCAACGGTAGCGCTCGTGCTCTCGCCGCCCGGCGCGACCGATGCGCTTCGGCTCCTCGCGGCGATGTTCGGGGGCGTCGGCATCGGTTGGTGCTATCTTCAATGGGGCGCGTTCTACGCCCGCCTCGACATCGACGACGCCATCGCGTGCGTGTTCGTCTCGCTCATCGCCGGATCGGCCGTCAAGGCCCTCGTCAACTACATGCCGCCCACAGCCGCCGCGGCGACGCTCGCCCTCTGCCCGCTCGCAACGCTGCTGCTCTGCCGCGATGCGATGCGCCATGCCCCCGAGGCGCATCGCCGGACGGACCACTACAACCTGCGCACCATCCACACGTTGTGGAAGATCATGCTCGGCGTGGCCATCTACGGTCTCATCGTGGGCATCGTGCGCGGTTCGTCGTTCTCCCCCGCGGGCGAGACGTTCGGATTCGTGACCACCGCGCACCATCTTGCGGAGATCGCGATGGGAGCGTTCATGCTGGTTTGGGTGTTCCGCCTCAAGCGGTCGATCGACGTGGCGAACCTGTGGCGCATCGTGGTGGTGGTCACCATGGTGGGACTGCTCATGCTGACGCTCGCGGGAGACGAATTGGGAGATGCGGGGTACATGATCATCGCCACCGCCCAGACGTTCATCGTCATGTTCTTCTGGCTCATGCTGGCCGACATCGCCCACCACAGCGAGCTGCATCCGTTCACGGTGTTCAGCGCCGGGTGGGTGGCGTACGCGCTGCCGCTCAGCATCGGCATCGCCATGGCGAGCGCCGTGCCGCCCGGATTGGCCTCGTCGCTCGTCATCCTGCTGGCCTACCTGTCGTCGATGGCCGTGATCTTCCTGCTCAACGACCGCAATTTCAGCCGCCAGCGCCTGCTCGCGGATCTCTCGGAGCCGCCCGTCGAGGTGTCGGCATACGAGGCCATCGACCGCAGCTGCGTGCTCATCGGGCGCGAAAAGGGGCTCACGCCGCGCGAGGTGGAGGTGATGCAGCTGCTGTGCAAGGGCCGCTCGAAGGGCTACATCGCCGAAACGTTCATGCTGTCCGAGAACACCGTGCGCTCGCACAGCAAGAACCTCTATCGCAAGCTCGACGTGCATTCGGTGCAGGAGATGCTCGCCCTCATCACCCGCCGATGGGCGGTTCCCATCGGCGCGATGCCGCAAGATCGCGAGGATGCCTCGCGTTAGGCGGAGGGGGTTCCGGCCGAGCCCGGCGGGGTGGCGGACGGGGGCCAGAGGCGCGTGACGACCCCTACCGAGGCGAGGCCCACGGCCACGCCGATGACGGCGCCTGCGAGGATGTCGGTCGGATAGTGCACGTAGAGGTAGAGCCGCGAAAACGCGATGAGCCCGGCCACGAGCACGGCGGCAACCTTGACGAGCACGATGCCCTTGCCCTTGCCGGGCAAACAGCACAGCGCCGCCGCGGCGGCGAACGACACCATGGAGTGGTTCGAGGGGAACGAGTCGCCCGACGGCGGCGGGATGAGCAACCCGGCGAACTCGTAGGTGACGAAGGGCCGCGCACGGCCGAACAGGGGCTTCAGCACGAGCATGCCGAGGGCGGCCGTCACCGCCACCGCGACGAACACGGCCACGCCGAAACGGCGGTACCGCGGCAGCGCGATGAGCACGGCGGATGCGACGAGCCACACGAGGGCGAGATCGCCCAGGTGCGTGGCGAACAGCATGACGGTGTCGAGCAGCGGCGAGCGCAGGTGCTCTTGGATGGCGTCGAGGATGGCGATGTCCACAAGGGCTCCCGGTTCGGTCGACGAGGCTAGGAGCGCGCCGCGCCGGCGGTGAGCCAGGCGAGGAGGCCCGTGCATCCGGCCAGCACGTCGTCGTAGGTGGCGTCGAAGTCGCCCGTGTACCACGGGTCGGCCACGTCGCGGTCGAGGTCGGCGAACTCGAGCAGTTTACGGAGCTTGCCGTCGGCCCCGCGTCCCAGCTGGCGGCGCATGTCGCGCATGTTGGCCTCGTCCATGCCCACGATGAGATCCCACTGCTCAGCATCGTCGCGTCGCAGGCGGCGCGCCGTCTTGCCGCTGCAATCGATGCCCTGCGCCTCGAGAACGGCGCGCGTGCCGCGGTGCACGGGACTGCCAATCGCGTCGTCGTGGGTGGCAGCCGAGGCGATGTCGAAGGCATCGGCCATGCCGCGGCGCGCCACGAGGTCCTTCATGACGAACTCGGCCATAGTGGAGCGGCAGATGTTGCCGTGGCACACGAACAGGATGCGGTACGGCGCGCTCATCGGCCCTCCCCTTCCTCGGGTTCGAGCACTTCGAGGTAGCGCGCGTACAGATCGGGCACGGCGCGCTTCAAGCTGACCGGCTTGAAGGTTTCGGCATCGACGAGGCAGTGCGTGCTGCGGCCCGTGCAGCAGGGCTTGTCCGCATCGAGGTCCTGTCCTTCCTTGAACACCTCGTAGGCGTAGACGGTCTTCGTCGGCCGCGACGAGACGACGCGCGTGCGCACGATGGCCGTGTCGCCGTAGCGCAGCGGCATGCCGTAGTCGCATTCGAAGTGCGTGACCGGCGACATATAGCCCGCCTGCTCGATATGGTCGTAGGGAAACCCGATGGCCTGGAGAAACTGCGTGCGCGCATCCTCGAAGTACAAAAGGTAGTTCGCATGATAGACGACGCCCATCATGTCGGTCTCTCCGTAGCGTATGGTGATTGGCGTGCAAACCCGCATGGTTCGGCTGTCCGTCCTTTGCAATCGGCTACAATGATCGTATGAGGAATATCGTAACGTATATGGCTGAAGAGCAGCGCACCTTCGCGGAATCACCGTTTAACCCCGTCGACTCGCTCGTGTTCTCCACCCTGGCCTACCTCAACTACGAGGTGGCGCCCGGGTTGAACGCGGCATCGTCCGACAGCGTGCTGCTGCACGACGTGGTGATGCTGTCCGATTGGCGGGAGCTCACCGCGCACAGCTGGATGGAGGACGCGAAGGACACGGTGGCGTTTCTGCACGTGCTGTCCGCGAGCAGGCGCATGCGCGACGTGCGCGTGGCCTTCTACGCCAACGAGCGCTCGGAAGCGGTGGAGAAGCAGTTCTCCGCGGTGACGCTCATGTATCCCGATGCTCACGGCTCAACCGCCTACCTGGCCTTTCGCGGCACCGACGGCAGCTTCGCCGGCTGGAAGGAGGACTTCAACCTCTGCTTCAAAGAGGTGATACCCTCCCAATGCACGGCGGCGGCCTACCTGTCGGGCGTCGCATCGGCGCTGTCGGGCCCGCTCGTGGTAGGCGGCCACTCGAAGGGCGGCAACCTGGCCGAGTACGCGGCGCTCGTCGCCGACGACGGCGTGTTCGCGCGCATGCAGGGCGTCTACAACCACGACGGCCCCTCGTTTCTGGACGACCCCTCGCCGCGCATCGACGACGAGCGCTTCTGCGCCCTGCTGCACAAGACCGTGCCCGAGTCCTCGGCGTTCGGCATGATCCTCGAGCGGCGCGCCGACTACCGCGTGGTGCAGTCGTCGGCCATGTCGGTGTTCCAGCACGAGCCGTTCACCTGGCAGACCGAGGACGACGACTTCGTGTACCAGGAAGCGCTCAACCCCTCCGCCGTGTTCTTCGACGAGGCGCTCGACACGTGGCTGCGCAGCAAGGCGCCCGACGAGCGCGAGCGGTTCATCGACACCATCTACGACCTGTTCGCCTCCACCGAAGCCGGCACCTGGAGCGAGTTTCAGACGAAGCTGTTCGCGCACACGCGCCTCCTGCTGGGCGCGCGCTCGAAGCTGGACCCCGAGACGAAGAGCTTCATCTGGCAGACGCTGGGCTCGCTCGGCGGCATCCTGAAGAACGAGACCCTCAAGCGTTTCAAGCCCGCGCCGCCGACGTGGCGGCCGTTGCGCCGCGAGACCTACGACCCCGAGAAAGGAACCGAAGCATGAGCGCTGATGTCGCATACGGACCCCTGACCCCCCGCATGGCCTTGCAGCTTGCGGCGCCGCACACCTGGCCGGCCGCCATCCTGCCCGTGCTGGCGGCCGTCTCGGCCGCGGCGGTGACGAGCGCCGTGTCGGTGCTCATGGCGTGCGTGCTGCTGGTCATCTGCGTGCTCATGCAGGCGGCCGTCAACACGTTCAACGACTACTACGACTACGTGAAGGGCGCCGACTCGGCCGACGACAACGTGGACCCCACCGACGCGGTGCTCGTGTACAACAACGTGAACCCGCGCGCGGCGCTCGCGCTGGCCATCGGGTTTCTCGTGGCCGCGTTCGCCTTGGGCGTCTACGTCATCTGGGTCGCCGGGTGGATTCCGCTCGCCATCGGCGTGGTGGGCGCCGTCATCGTGGTGCTGTACTCGGCGGGCAAGACGCCCATCTCCTACCTGCCCATCGGCGAGCTAGTGAGCGGGTTCGTCATGGGCGGCCTCATCCCGCTCGCGTGCTACCAGGCGCTCACGGGCGTCTTCGACCTGCGCGCGCTGCTGTGGGCGGTGCCCACCATCCTGGGCGTGGGGCTCATCATGTTCACGAACAACACGTGCGACGTTGAGAAGGACGTCGAGTCGGGGCGCCGCACGCTGTCGGTGCTGCTCGGGCGGGCGCGCGCGCGGAAGCTGTACCACGCCGTGGTGTACGCGTGGGTGCTGGCCATCGTGGTGCTGGTGGCCGTGTTCTTCACGAACGGGCTCGTGGTGGTGCCCTTCATGGTGCTGGCATCGTACCCGCTGCTCAAGGCGCTGCTGGGCAACCCGCTGGCGCCCGCCTCGCGCATCGGGGCCATGGCGCAGGTGTGCAGCGTGAACATCGCGCTGGGCGCCTTCTACGCGGCCGCCATCCTGGCAAGCAGCATGACGCTGACGGTCTAGCGGCGGAAACGGAGGCTTCTTGTGGAAGGGACCCTGGTCGTCGCGCTCATCGTGTCGTGCGCGGCCCTCGCGGCGTTCGCGTTCTTCGCCTTCGTGTTCTGGCGCGGCGCGCTGCTGTTCCTGTTGGCGGGCAGCGCCGCGACGGACGGCGAGCACGACGAGGCCTGCCGCCGGCTCGGCAAGCGCATGGCCGTCGTGCTCCTGGTCGCCTGCGCGCTCGTGGCCACCCTCGCCGTGCTGCAAGCGGCCGAGATCGCGCGCAACGCGCCCCTCGCCTCGGCGGCCACGCTGGCGAACAACGGCGCGTTCTTGGCGCTGGTCGCGGTTGTCATCTGGTTCTTCATCGTGCAGCGCCCCGACGGCGAACGCCGTCGGGCGAACCTGGACCACGTGCACGCCGCCACCATCGTGTTCGTGGTGCTGATGCTGGGAACGGTCGGAGTCGTAGGAATGGTAGCAGCGGGAGCGTAGATGCCCTTTTCAATTGGCGCCCCTTTTTTTTGGCGCGGGGATGAACGTGCTTGAGGGTGCGGCGCTTCCGCGCCGACGAGAGAACCCGCAGGTCTCCTCGACGGCGCGGAAGCGCCGCACAGCGCGCGCGTCTCCCTCCGCGCCATAATAAAGTGGCCTACCCCTCGAACCTCACCACCAGCTCGCCTTCCTCGTGCTTCGCGCCTGCTACCTCGCGTCCCCTGAGCTGCTCGGGCAACGGGATGCGGCGGCTTTGGTTCTTCAGGGACACGATGAGGGCGTCGCCGTCTTGGCGGAGGGCGAGGTCGCGTTTGTCGAAGGCGGGGGCCGGAAGGACGAGCTCCCAGGCTCCGTCGCGCTCGCGGAACGCGGCGGGGCGGTCGCGCACGAGCACGCGCTCGGGGTCGACGTCGCCGTACAGATCGTCGGCGGCCGCGCGCAAGCCCGCGAGCCCGCGCAGCTCGCCGTGGCGCAGCATGAGCTTGAGCACGGGCAAGCCCGCGAACCCTTCCTCGATCTCGGCGAGCGACGTGCGCTGCAGCTCGGTCCACCGCTCGAAGTACCCGGCCAGCGCATCGTCCGGGTACAGGCGGTTCGCCACGACGGCGTCCACCTGGTAGCCGTAGAGGTGCAGCCAGGCATAGGCGCGCTTCGCCTCCTTCACCACGATGCGCTCGGCGGTGGTCACGATGCGCACGCTCACGCGTTCGGCGTCCACGAGCAGGGCGCGCAGTTGCTCGAGCCTGCTCACGAGCGTGGAGAGCTCGTCGAACAGCTCGTCCTTCGGCATGGGCATCTTCATGACGCCCTCGAGCACGGGTCGTCCCACCTTGAGGGCGGCGCGCTTGAGCGGCAGCGCGTCCTCGATGAACGAGCCGAGGCGCTCGGGGTACTTGAGCAGCGACAGCGTCTCGCCGGTGGGCGCGCAGTCCACGATGAGCACGTCGTAGGCGCCGGCGCGCTCGATGTCGAGCAGAGCCAGCAGCGCGAACAGCTCCTCGAGCCCCGGGAACACGCGCAGCTCGTCGGCCTCGATGCCCGCGTCGGCATGGCTCGTCATGAGCGTGCGCAGGTAGGCTTGCAGGCCTCCCCATGCGGCGCGACCGGCCACCGCCGGGTCGATTTCGAGCGCGTCCACGTTCGGGGCGACGCGCACCGGCGCGCTGCCCACGGCGACGTCGAACGCATCGCCCAAGCTGTGGGCAGCATCGGTGCTGGCCACGAGCACGCGCCGACCCGCATCGGCCAGATGGAGGGCCGTCGCGGCCGCCACGCACGTCTTTCCCACGCCGCCCTTGCCCGTGTACAGGATGATCCTCATGATTGCCGTCCGTTTCTATTCGATGACGATGGGGCGCACGCCGCGCTCCCGCTGCTGTTCCGGTGCCGCCGGCGATCCCGACGTCTCGAGCACGCTCAGAGCGGCGTCGGCGCAGGTGCGCACCGCGCCGGCCGCCACTTGGCGCGCCTCGGGCGGCACGAGCGCGGCGAGCGCTTCCATCTCGAGGCGCTTCGCCTCGAGCATCTTTTGCATGAATTCAGCGTTCATTCTGGTCTCCTTTCGCAAACGTCACGCGCAGCACGCCCTCGTCGAGCCGGGCAGCGGCCACGTCGAACCCCGCCAGCACGTTCGGCAGCGGCATGCAGCGGCACGTCGCCCCGACGCGCACGACGAGATCGCTGCCCGCCTGGAACAGCTCGAGCGCGTCCTTCTCGACCAGCGGCAGGGCCAGCTCGAGCGTCCAGCCGTCGTCGATCCGCTCGTAGCGCTCGTGCTCGACGGGCGGCGCCGCGGCGAACACATCCTCGCCCGGAAGCTCGGAGGCCAGCTGCTCCACGCCCGGAAGGCCGCAGATATCGGTGCCGTACCAGGGGATGCGCGCCGTCGGCACGCCGGCGAACACCGTCGCGAGCTCGTCCATGCACCGCCGCTGCACGTCGGCCCACTCGGTGAAGAAGCCCTCCTGCGCCTCGGGCGGCAGCACGCGGTTCACCACGAGGCCGTCCACGCGGTAGCCGAACAGGTTGAGGTAGAGGTAGTTGCGCTTCGTCTCCTCCACCACCATCTTCTCGGGCAGCGCCACGATGCGCACGCTCGTGCGTTCCGGGTCCTTGAGCAGCACCTGCAAAGCGACGAGCCGTTCGTACAACCGCTCGATGTCGGACATCGCGTGCTTGTCGGGCAGCTCCACCTTGAGCACCGTGCGCGACAGCGGCGACAGCACGCGCACCGCCACCTTGCCGAGCGGCAGCCACTTCTCCACGTACCAACCGAACAGCTCGGGGAACTTGAGGAGCGCGAGCGTCTCGCCGGTGGGCGCGCAGTCCACCACGATGGTGTCCCAGGCGCCGCTTTCGGCGAAGTCGAGCAGTTTGAGCAGGGAGAACAGGCCGTCGAATCCCGGCAGCGAGGGAAGCGCGTCATGCCCCTCGTCTACACCCTGCCCGCCATCCCCATCGCGCCGCCGCTCCATGCCCTCGGCCATCGTGGTCACGGAGCGCACGAGGTTTCCGTACTCCCCTTCCATGATGCGGTCGGCGTCGAGCTCGACGGCGTCGAGCCGCTCGGCCACGCGCACCACGTCGGGCCCGATGCGGCGATCGAGCACGTCGCCCACGCTGTGCGCCGCATCGGTGCTGGCCAGGAGCACGTGCTCGCCCTTCGCAGCCGCGTTCCAGGCACAGGCGGCCGCCACGCTCGTCTTGCCCACGCCGCCCTTGCCCGTGAATATCCTGATCTTCGTCATCTTGCTCGCTCTCCGCTCTCGCTTCTTTTCTCGAATTATTCCATACTCGAACTATTAGGCCGAAAAGCGCGGCCTGAAGGCCGCCTGCCTGGAACCCGTCGTCCGCCCCGCATCCGCCGCACGTCCTTCCGCGCTGCGAACGCGCCATGCGCTCCCGCTCACTCGATCGCGATGCGACGCGCCGCGCGCGCCCCGTCCTGCCCGCTTCCCGCACCCGTCGCCTTCCCTGCCCCGCCCTCGCGTTCGAGCAGCGCGGGCACGCGGGCGATCACCCTGAACAGCACGCGGCGCTCCTCGTCCGACAGGTCGGCGAACAGCTCTCCCACGAGGGATTCCACCGTGTCCATGACCGTGCGGAACTGCCGCGCGCCCTCCTCGGTGATGCGCACCACCATGACGCGCTTGTCCTCGTCGCTGCGCCACCGCTCCACGAGGCCGCGCTTCTCAAGCCGGTTCGCGATGCCCGTCGCCGTGTTGAGCGGCACGCCCACGTACTCGGCGATGCGCGACATGGAGGTCTCGCCCGTGCGGAACACGTGCACGAGCGCCAACAGCTCGTTTTTGGAGCATTCCATGAGCACGCCCTGCCACCGCTCGGAATCGAAGGCGTCCTTCAGCACGTCGATGAACTCCCAGCACGCCTCTGCAGGCGGGATGTTCGCGGCGCGCTCGTTCGTCATAAAATGCTTCCTTTCTCGAAGTAAATTCATTCTGCCACCGAAGTACCGCCCTGTCAAGGGGGTTCGTCGTGCGTTCGACGGCACCCATCTTCGCTCCAAACACACGCATGGCGGCGCTGAGGCGTGTGTTTGGAGCGAAGATGGGCCGCGGTACCGTATACTGGTCGCAAACGAACGCGATGACGAAGGGACGGACGAAGCGCATGGCATACGATTTCGACGCGGTGCACGACCGCCGCGGCACGGACTGCGAGAAGTGGGACGCCGGCCCCGCGTTCAAGGGCCGCGACGATCTGCTGCCCCTCTGGGTGGCCGACATGGACTTCGCCCTGCCCGACGAGGTGCTGGCCGACGTGCGCGCCGTGGTGGACCGCGGCATCTTCGGCTACGGGTTCGCGGGCGACGCCTACTACGAGGCCGTGCAGGGCTGGTTCGCCCAGCGCTTCGGCTGGAACACCGAGCGTTCGTGGATCGTGCAGACGCCCGGCGTGGTGTTCGCCATCGGCGTCGCGCTGCAGGCCTTCACCGAACCCGGCGACGCCGTGCTCGTCCAGCAGCCCGTGTACTACCCGTTCGCCCAGCTCGTCGAAGCGAACGGACGCGAGCTGGTCAACAGCCCGCTCGTGTACGAGCATGGACGCTACCGCATCGACTTCGACGACTTCGAGCGGCAGGTGCGCGAGCGCCACGTGAAGGCGTTCATCCTGTGCAGCCCGCACAACCCTGTCGGGCGCGTATGGACGCCCGACGAGCTCGACCGCCTCGGCCGCATCTGCCTCGAGCACGACGTGCTGGTCATCGCCGACGAGATCCACGCCGACTTCACGTACCCCGGCCACGAGCACCGCATGTTCCCCCTCGTGAACCCCGCGTTCGAACAGCGCTGCGTCGTGTGCACCGCGCCCAGCAAGACGTTCAACATCGCGGGGCTGCAGGTGGCGAACATCGTCATCCCGAACGAGGAGCTGCGCGCCCGCTACCAGGCCGTGCTGGGCAAACTGGGCTACCTGGGCGCGAACGTGGTGGCGCTCGAGGCGTGCCGCGCGGCCTACGCGCACGGTGGGCCGTGGCTTGCCGAGCTCAAGGCCTACCTCGCGGAAAACCTCGGCTACCTGCGCGCCTTCGTGGACGAGCGCCTCGACGGCATCGAGCTCGTCGAGCCGGAGGGCACCTACCTCGTCTGGCTCGATTGCGCGGGCCTCGGCCTTGCCGACGAGGAGCTGGAAGACCTGATCGTGAACGAGGCGCATCTGTGGCTCGATGCGGGCAGCATGTTCGGCCCGGGTTGCGGGCAGTTCGAGCGCGTGAACATCGCCTGCCCGCGGGCCACGCTCGCGCAGGCGCTCGAGCGGCTGGAAGCGGCCGTGTGCGCACGGCAGGCCCGCGCCGCAGCAGCCGACGCCGAACCGCAATCGTAAGGAGAGGAACGCATGGAAATCGCACGTTTGATAATCGGAGCGGTATTGCTCGTGGTGGCGGCGGCGTTGGCCGTGCAGCTGTGGAACGGCCGCTGGCTGTTCCTGATCGCGAAGCCGGACAAGACCAAGAAGGGCACGTTCTACCCCGAGGGCACGATGAAAACCGGGCAGCGCGCCGCGTGGGTCATGGTCACGTGCTTCGCCGTGGTGGCCACGCTCATGGCCTACGAGATGGGCGTGATGACGGGCGCGCCCGTGTTCGTGCAGACGGCCTCCATCCTCAGCAACGTCGCCCTCGTGGCGTTCTGCCTGTGCCTGTTGTGGACGCTGTTCTCCGGGCGCAAGGATCAAAGCTACCAGGATCGCTTCAAGGGCGGCGGCACGCGCCTCATCCTGCTGTTGCTGGGCAGCTGCGCCGTCATGACCCTCGTGTCCCTCCTGTTCGCGTAGGGGTGCGTCGGCGGCGCGCCGCAACGCGACGATGACGCGGGCGCACCGGCTTCCCTACGCAATGCGCCCGCCCCGCCCCCGTTCGCTATGCTGCTTGGAAACGGCAGCGGACACGAAAGGGCGGACATGCCGAAGGGAAGACTGGAAGCGTTCACCGACGCCATCATCGCCATCGTCATGACGGTGCTCGTGCTCGAACTGCACGAGCCCGCCGCAGGATCGTTCGCCGCCCTGTTCGAGGAATGGCACCGCCTGCTCATCTACCTCGTGAGCTTCCTCATGCTGGCCGTGTACTGGAACAACCACCACCATCTGTTCCAGGCCGCCCGCACCGTGAACGGCAAGGTGCTGTGGGCCAACAACTTCTTCATCCTCAGCCTGTCGCTGTTTCCCTTCGTTACGTCGTGGATGGGCGACTACTTCTCGGACCTCGCGCCGCAACTGTCGTTCGGCTTCACCATCATGGCGGCCGACATCATGTTCTTCGTCGTCGCGCGCGCCCTGCAGCGGGCCGACGAGGGCAACGGCGCGGTGGGCGTCTACTTCGACCGGTATTGGAAGTCGTGGGCGTCGGTGGGCGCCAATCTCGTGGCCATCGCGCTCGGCGTGCTCGTGAGGCCCGAGCTCGTGTTCGCGGTGAACGCGCTCATGCTCGTCCTGTGGGTGGTGCCAGAGCGGCGCATCGAGCGCGCGGTGAGGCCCTGACCGCGCCTGCGCACATATCGAAACAAGCGGAAACGAAAACCTTAAGGCGTCCTTAAGTTTCGCCGACGGGACGAGAACGCGCTGTATCCCCTGATAGCATGGGTGTCCGACATGATCCATGACCGAATGGGGGTTGTATACCTTGGCTGAATTCATCATTGCGCTGTTCGAATTGGCAACGCTGCTCGTTCCGTTCCTCGTCACGTACTTCATTCTGCGATTCTGCGCGCAACGTTCGGGGCACACCGTGACGGGCCTGCTTCCCGGGCTCGTGTTCGCCGCCTACCTCTTCGCGGTGCTGTACGTGACCGGCATCGGCACGGTGTACGAACTGGGACGCGCGCTCGACGGCAGTGACCCCATCTTCAACCACAATGAGATCAACTTCATCCCCTTTTCGAGCGGCGTCTCTTTGGGGACCGCGCTCAACATGGTGCTGTTCGTGCCGCTCGGTTTCCTCCTGCCGGCCATCTGGCGCCGCGGAGCCCGCCTTGCTCCCGTGGCGGGGTTCGGGTTTTTGCTCTCGCTGTCCATCGAACTGCTGCAGCTGCTGAACTTCCGCACCACCGACGTCGACGACCTGCTCATGAACACGCTGGGCACCATCGTGGGCTTCGGGTTGTTCAAACTTTGGGAGCGCATCACGAGCAACAAGGAGCAGGTTGCGCGGCACGCGGCGTACCCCGGCAATCTGTATCGCGGCCGCCACGCGCTGTTGCCGGGTTTGGCCGAACCGGCCATCTACGTCGCGGCGATGCTCGTGGGCCACTTCTTCCTGTTCGACGGCTACGGCATAGCGATGATGGCGTACGGGATGTAGCTCGGCTAGTGCAGCTGCTCGGTGGCCTCGTCCACGAGCGCGATGAGCTCCTGGCGCGCGTGGATGTCGAGCTTCGCGTACACGTTGCGCGTGTGGGTGCGCACGGTGTTCCACGACACCTGCAGGCGCTTGGCGGTGGCGCCGCTGTCGTAGCCCATGGCCAGGCAGCGCAGCACGTCCTTCTCGCGGCGCGATAGCCCGGCCCGCTCGGCCAGGGCGTCGATGGCCTGGTTGAAGCGGCCCTTCTTGCCCGGTCCCTCCCCCGCGCCCGCCTGCGGCTCGGGCAGCCCGTCGCCCAGGAGGTCGTCGAGGGAGGCCTCCCCTTCCCCTTCGGGTTCGAACAGACGGTCGAACTCCTTTTCGGAGAACAGGACGAATGCGCACGCCAGCACGGCGAACGCGAGCCCCAGGAACAGCGCGATAGGAGTGCCCTCGCTCACGATCTGCGGAAACAGGTGCACGCCCGCCGCCCATCCCGCGCCGGAGCCCACCATGAACATGCCGTAGCCGAAGCCGAACACGAGCGTGGCCGCGATACGGCGCTGGTAGACCACGAACGCGAGGATGCACCACAGCACGAACTCGAACACCGCCGAGAGGAACGTGACGAGCTGGCTCCACCCGAGATGCGTCACGCCCACGATGGGGCAGAACGCGATGAGCGCCACCACGGTTGCCATGATGACGGAGTATATCTTGCCGAAGTCGAAGCGTTCCCCCTCGATGCCGATGGCCGCGGCGGCGAACACGAGCGCCATGAGCATGCGCAGCAGCATGACGAGCCGCGTGTTGTCGAGCGTGACGTCCACGGGCGACACCTCGACGAGCATGGAGCGCAGGGCCACCACCACGAACGAGAACACGAACGTGACCGCGATGAGCTTCCAGAACGAGCGCGGGAGCAGCGCGCGATCCTCCCGGCGCTCGGCGACGTCGCCCTGCGGCGCGATGAACGAGAGCGCGGCCGCCGCCGCGGCTATGAGGGGCATCGTGGTGAACGCGAGGATGCCGGTGAGCGACGGGCCCCCCGCAACGGGTTGCCAGGACGGCGAGCCGATGACGGTGAAGTAGACGAGGGCCAGCACGATGTGCGAGAGCGCCGCGTACAGGATGGCCTTGCGCGGAGCGAGCGCGCCGTAGAGCCGCCCGCACGTGAGGCCGATGACGGCCGTGCCGAACCCCGTGAGCGCGCTCGCCGCGTAGAACAGGCCCACGATGGCCTCGTTCGGCAGCACCTGCGTGAGGTAGTAGGGGCCGATGAGGATGATGACGAGGCAGCCGAGGGACGCGACGGCGCCGCCTGCCACCACGAAGGCGGGACGGTCGATGAGCCGCCGGGCACGCGGCGCGCGCAGGGCGGCGGCCAGCATGGCGAGGCCGGACGTGAGCGTGGACACGATGTACATCGTGGAGATGTTCGCGCCGTTCGTCTCGGTGTCGCTCAACCAGGCCGTGCCGCTGTAGGCGATGTAGGCCCACGCGAGCCAGATGCCGAGCGCCATGAACGGCAGCGACGGGCAGGCTTTGACCAGTTTCGCAAGGAATGACTTCATGAAAGCCGCCGACTCCCCTCCTGCAACGGACGACAGCCCCGGCCTCCCGCCTTCCCCTTCGGCGGGCATCAAGCCGTCGTGCGCATCCGCCGATCCTTCGCGGCGCGGAACAGGCGCAAGACGAGGTAAGCCAGGAACACTGCCGAGTATACCGCAACGCTCGCCGTGGCGGCAATGCCGCCGTGCAGCGCCGACGGCGCCAGCATGAGCAGCAGGTGCACGTACACGAGCAGGAAGAACGGGTACGCGAGCTTCTGCACCTTCTTCCAGGTGTCGGTGCGCATGCGCCGCTTCACCGCGTTGAACGACGTGACGCCCAGCACGAGCAGCAGGACGAGCAGCACGACGGCCACCGCGAACGAAGCCATCACGTTCGGGCTTACCGCCCCGCCGAGCACGTTGCGCGGCAGGTAGGACGCCAGGTACACGGCCATGTGCCCGAGCGAGAGAATCCAGGCCACGATGGACAGCTCGGCGCGCACGGGCTTGAGCCACGCGTACGGGCGCGACGTGCGCGGAAGCACGCCGATGTACATGACCACCACGAACAGCGCGAGCGGCAGCAGGCACTTCTGCACGAGCGGGAACAGCGCACTCCACACCGCGCGCGGCATGCCCCAGAACGTCCCGACGACGAACACCGCGTCCACCGCCACGGCAAGCGCGTAGAACGCCGTCGGGCAGGCCTTGAGCGGCGAGCGCAGCGCGAAGCACGCGGCCACGGTGCACGCGAGCACGATGACGAACGTCATGAGCGGCTCAACTCCTCCTCCATATCGTCGAGCAGGTTCGCATCGAACAGGAAGAACCCCTTGCTCGCCTTGAGCACGCCCCGGTAGAAGCGCGTCGTGAGAATGCGCAGGGCCAGCTCTTCGAAGTCGTCGAACCACGAGAGGATGTGGTCGTGCAGCACCGTCTTCGCAAGCGCCGCCTGCTCGCGCGCGGCCGCGACGTCGCCCGCCTCGAGCGCCTCGATGGCGCGCTGCGACAGGATGGCCTCGAATTCGCAGATGAACGACAGGTGGTCGTCGGGGAAGTCGTAGCCTTCGCCCGTCCGCACGCTGTTCTGGCGAAACAGGTGGTACACCTCGTGGAAGGAATCCTGCAACAGCAGGCCCTCCTCGCTCGTGAACACCGACTCGTAGGGCGTGGCGTAGCGTCCCTTCCACGACGAGGTGCCCGCGAAGGCGGCCGTGAAGTCCACCGCCAGGTCCTGTCGCGTGCCGGAGTTGCGCTTGGCCAGCGCGCGCTCGATGTCGTGCAGCCCCTCGGCCATGAGCTCGTGCCCGTCGGCGAACGCGGCCAGGTCGCCCGCCGCGATGCGCTCGATCTGCTCCTGCGTGAGCGGCCGGTAGTACAGCGCCGCCAGCACGTCGTAGAACGCCGCGCGCCCCTCGAGCGCAGCGACGAGGTCTTCGGTCTGCGTGCGTTCCTGCGTTGGTGCCATGGTGGTTCCCCTTTGCATCCTGCCGTCATCCCAAGCGGAGCGCCGTTCGACTCGCTGCGCTCGCTCAGGATGACGGCGTGTCGGCTACGCGTTCGCCACGCGATCGGTGGTGACGGGATCGTCCTGCCACGACGCGGTCTTCGCGGACAGGAGGTAGACGGTGGAGGGCTTGAGGCCGTGCTGGTCGTCAAGCTGGTGGCAGTTCTCCGCGCCCGCCGCCGCAACCGCCTTCGCGGCCGGGCTCGCAGGGTCGTCGAGGTCGCCGAAGTACCGCGCGCCGCAGCAGCAGTTGTGCACGCACGCCGGCTCCCACGTCTCGCTCTCGTGGCGCTGGAAGCACAGCGTGCACTTCTCCACCACGTTCGTGTTCGGGTTGAGCGTGCGCACGTTGTACGGGCAGCCCGTGAGGCACGAGCCGCAGCCGATGCAGTCCTCGGCGTTCACGAGCACGACGCCCGTTTCCTCGTCGCGGTACGACGCGCCCGTGGGGCACACCTCGATGCAGCCGGGGTTCTCGCACTGCTGGCATTGCAGGGGCAGCCAGTACTGCTCGAGGTCCGGGAACGTGCCCGTGGGTCCCACGGCGTGCACGCGGTTGTAGTACACGCCCAAGTCGACGTTGTTCTCCAGCTTGCAGGCCGCGATGCAGCTGTCGCACCCGCTGCAGCGGTCGAGGTCGATAACCAGGCAGTTTCTCATCAGAACACATCCTTCGTCTGAGCTTCGGACAGCATCTCCTCAGTCGGCAGGAACGGCGCGAACTCCGCGGGCTCCACCCATACGTTCGCGGGCTTCTCGGACTTCTCGATGCTCACCGTGAAGCCGCGGTTCGTGTAGGAGCCGTACACCTCGTTGAACGGGGCGTCGTTCTTCGTCAGCACGTTGACGTTGCACTCGCGCCAGCCGGCGGTCGGGTTCGTCTGGGACTCGTCGTAGCACTCGGGGTTCCAGAAGCGCTCCATCCACACGGTCTTGGGATGCACGCCCTCGGTGAGGTAGGCGCGCGCGTGCACCTCGCCGCGGCGGCTGCTCACCTTCACCCAGTCCATGTGCTCGATGCCCAGCTCGGTGGCGCTTTGCGGGTTGATACGGATCTCCGCCGTGGGGAACAGCTCGCGGGACAGCGCGGCGTGGCGCATGGTGCCGTGGTGGAAGTACGGAACGCGGCCCGACGTGAGCACGAAGGGGTACTCCTCGTCCGTAAGCGGGCTCTCGGCCGGCTCGATGTAGGAGCAGATGGGGCTGTAGTCCGCGCAGGCCTCCTGCGGCTCCGGATAGCAGAACGGGTAGCCCGTGCGCGCCAGCTTGAGCAGGATCTGGCAGTACACCTCGATCTTGCGCGACTCGGTGCCGAAGCCCGCCGGCAGGCCGTCGTCCACCACGGTCTCGTGCTGGCGGTACTGGAAGTACTCGCTTGTGGGCGTGACGTAGGGCACGTACGTGTCGGTGTCCTTCACGAGCTCGTCCCAGCTGGGAGCGTGCAGCGTCTCGGCCACCGACGCTTTCACCTCTTCCTCGGTGGCGCTGCCCAGGTAGCCGGGCTTGAGGCCGGGAAGCTCGCCGCCCATCTTCTCGGCGCACTTCTTCACCACCTGCGCCGCGGGGATGCTGTGCGACACGGTCTCGCCGATGTGCGTGCACTCGTTCTGCAGCCACTGGGTGTTGAGCTGGGTCATGTTCACCATGGGCTCTTCCAGCCACTCGCGTACGGGGAACACGAGATCGGCCGCCTCCACGTGGAAGGACGTGAGCATGGGATACTGGCCGATGATGTAGTCCACCTCGGGAAACACCTCGTACCACGACTTCGCGTTGCCCAGCATGGCCAGCTTGTTGCCCGACATGTCGAACCACACGCGCGGCTTGTAGGGCTCGCCGGTTTTGATGGCCTCGCGCACCGTGGGGATGTGGCTGTGGCACCAGGCGTAGAGGCCCTTGTGGTCCTTCATGCCCAAGCGGTCGATGAGCAGCTGGTTCGCCAGCTTCTGCTGGGGGTTCTCCTCGCCCAGCTTCTTGGCGCGCGCCTCGTTCTCGGCGTCGCTCATGCCCACCACGGCGCCGATGCCGTACATGTCCGAGAACATGCCGTCGAAGCCGTTGTTGTACGTGACCGGGCGCTTCGTAGGCTGCGCGCCGCCCGCGCCGTACTGGGTCATGGTGCAGCCGGGCTTGTTGACGTGCCCCATGATGGAATCGAGCCCCATGCAGCCGAGCGGCACCTGGGAGGCCGATTCGGTCATGTCCGACGCCACGCCGTTGGCGATGCCCGCCACGCCGGCCTCGGCGTACAGCTTGATGGCCTCCTCGATCTTGTCGGCGTCGAGCCAGCAGTTCTCGGCCGTGCGCTCGAGCGTCCACGGGTCGGCCTCTTCCTTGTAGATCTGGCCGGCCGTCTTGTAGGGCACGCCGTTGAACTCGCCCGACCAGAAGATCTCGGGGTCCACGGCGGCGTCGGCCGGCGCGGAGAACTCGAAGGGGGCCACGGCGTTCGTCTTGAGGTCGTAGCACACGTAGGCCGGGGTGTTCTCGGGCGTGGTCTGCTCGAAGTCGGGGAACAGCTCCTGAGCCTTCACCGGCAGCTTCGTCTCGGGATCGATGAGGAACGGAAGGTTCGTCCAGTACTTCGTGAACTGCTCGTCGTAGAGCTTGTTCTCGAAGATGTAGCGGAACCAGCACAGCAGAAGGGCCGTGTCGGTGGCGGGGCGCACCGGCAGCCACACGTCGGCCTTCACCGCATCGGGCGAGAAGTTGGGATCGACCACGATGGTCTTCACGCCCTGCGCGCGCAGCTCGGCCATGCCGCGGCCCGACTCGGCCGTCTGGCTGACGGAGGGCTGGGCACCCCACAGCACGACGACCTCGGCCTTGTTGTCGCTGCCCGTGCGGAAGATCTCCTGCACGGCGTTGTCGGCGATGGACTGGTCGTTGCCGCCGTAGAACAGCTTCGACAGGCTCCAACGGGGCAGATAGCACTGCGCGCAGCCCGGTTCGAACACGGTGGGCGACCCGAACGCCATGGGCAGCGTCATGGCCTCCATGAACGAGTAGGAACCGCCGCCGCCCACGCTGGCGAAGAAGGCGTACGGGCCGTACTTGTCGATGGCGTCGCAGATGTGCGCGGCCGCTTCCTCGACGGCCTCGTCCCAGCTGATGACCTCCCACTTGTTCTCGCCGCGCTCGCCGGCGCGCTTGAGCGGGTGCAGGACGCGCCGGGGGCTGTACATGGTGTGCAGCTGGTTGAGCCCCTTGATGCAGAGGCTGCCGCGGCTCACCGGGGCATCGGGGTCGCCTTCCAGCTTCACGACGACGCCGTCCTTCACGGATGCGATGGCCGGGCACATCTGGATGCAGCCGTGGCACGAGGTTTTCATCCTCACGAGCCCTTCGTCGGTGCCGCCGCCTGCGGGCGCGGCCTCCTCCTTGGGGGCTTCCTGCATGCAGCCGGCCATCGTGGCGCCGAACGCCGCCGTGGCGCCCGCCAGGGCAGACGCTTTGACGAAGCTCCGGCGTGTCAACGTGGTTTCCGCCATGTTCTTGTCCTTCCTCCTCTTGTCGGTTCTACTCGCTCGCCTTCAAATCCTGTAGAAACGCTTCCCCCTCCTCCGTCAGACGCCACCCTTCATTCCAGACCAGAGCGCCCGCGCGCTCGAGCTTGTCCACGAACACGCTGGGCTGCATGGTATGGCGCGTGCCTCCGATGACGGTCTCGAGGACCGGGCGGTCGCGCAGCAGCTCGGCGATGTCGTGGTAGGTGCGGGGCTTCGCCGCCGTGAACTCGAGCAGCTCGCGGTACACGTCGGCCCGCTCGGGCGCGAGCTGCAAGAGCTCGACGAGGCGCGCCTGCGGGCGATGCTGCTCGACGAAGCGCGCGCCCACGTCGGTGGTGCGGTACGCCGCGCTGCACACGAGGTCGTCGGCGGCGTCCTCGTCGAGGCCCGCCTTGTCCTCCTGGGTGACGAGCGCGCCGTTCGCGTCGCGTTCGAGCTTGTCGAGGCCGCCGGCGCGCACGAGGTGCTCGGCGAGGCGGTACGGGTTCTGCGTGGCGCCCTTGAAGGCGGGCCAGGTTGGCATGGTGCGCTCGATATCGTCGAGCGTGCGCTCGTCGGCGCAATAGGCCAGCAATCGGTAGAGCGCCTCGCGGTTGAGCGGATGGCGGGTCACCGTCTCCTCGAGCGCCGCCAGCTGCTCGTCGAACGTGCGCTGCTCCAGCTGCGGCGCCGCTTCGTCCGCGGCCCTGTCGGTGACGGCCGGACGGATCAGCTCGTTTCCTTGTTCCTGCATAACGGTCATGCACCTCCCCCTCGCTGCATTCTCCTTCGGGCGGCGCTGCGGTGATGCGCCCGGCCCGATGGCCTTACTCTAGGTCAGCGTAGGGGTCGGAAGCTATCTGCACTCTGCATGAACTCGGGAGAAAAGGTGAGGATAAAGCTCACGCAAAATGCGTGAGTGAGGCGATTTCTGCGCGACGATGGGAGGTTCGGCACGATAAATGCCGACGGGTTCGCATACGTCCCGGCAACGGCGGCGTATACTGGGGGAAAGCCGGTCGAAGGGAGAACGCCCATGGACGGATATGTGAAGATGATCGTCGGGTACGTCGTCTTTATTCCCCTTATCGTGCTGATCTTCGTGAGTTCCTGGAAATACTGGCAGGGGAAATGGCTGCGCACGATCGGCGGGTGGACGTTCGCCCCCGACGAGGGGCCCGAGAGCCTGTACCAGAAGCGGCGGGCGCGGCGCATCGCGCTCGGCAACCTCGCGCTGGCGGCGCTTGCGGCGGGCACGCTCGTCTCGGTTACCCTCGAGGCGACGGGCAGCGGCCCGCGCACCTCTATGCTGTCGTGGGGCTTGGCGCTGTCGGCCGTGCTCGTAGGGAGCGCCGCGTGGGTATTCGCAACGGGACGCCGCGACGGCAAGGCGGTGGCGCAGGCGGCGGCCGGCACCGGCCCGGGGCTCACCGAGAACTACGAGCTCGATACGACTCGCGCGGTCGTCCTCGTTCTTGCCATGGCGGCGGTTATGGCGGTGGAGATCGGAGGCGGGTTCGTCGCTCCTTGGTAGGCTTCCCGTTCGATGCAGCGCAGCGCCCCGCCGGGTTGGAAGGCGGGGCGCTGCTGGTTTTTCGGGAGCTGTTAGTCGACCGGGGCCGGCTCCGAGTCCTCGAGGGATTCCGGCGCCGGGGCGGGCGCGGGCCCGTGCTCCGCATCAGGCGCGCCCTTCGGGGACGAGAGCCTCACCTTGATGGACTTCGTGGGGCAGTTCTCCACGCAGTCGAGGCAGAAGGTGCAGGAGTCCAGCGTCGCTGTGCCGGGGCTCGCCACGTCGATGCCCTCGGGGCACGCGGTGGAGCAGGCGCGGCAGCCG
>ENA-OQNO01000385-OQNO01000385.1-human-gut-metagenome-genome-assembly--contig:-NODE-385-length-44447-cov-5.775226_pt1 | contig 44447 bp, 33 predicted proteins | sample MGYA00242629_ERZ504880 | MGnify/ENA primary metagenome ERZ504880 (study PRJEB26092, sample SAMD00036377) | human gut metagenome | host: Homo sapiens | study: EMG produced TPA metagenomics assembly of... | reverse complement strand
CTCGATGCAGAAGTCGCACTTGTCCACCGTCATCTTCGGCATGTTCTCGTACGCGACGCTCTCGTACTCGTTGAGGTCGGCGCCGAAGTACCCTTGCTCGCTCTCCACGAGGTAGCGGGCGCCGTAGGGACACACGGTCATGCAGCTCTTGCAGCCGATGCACTTCTCCTTGTCGATGACCACGATGCCGTCCTCTTCGCGGACGGTGGTGGCTTCTTGGGGGCACACCGCCACGCACGGCGGGTTCTCGCACATCATGCACAGCACCGGGCGGATGGTGCGCACCGCATGGGGGTAGGCGCCTTCGGTGCCGCGCTCCACGCGGGAGCGGGTCACGCCCGGAGGCGTGCCGTTCGCGCCCTTGCACGCCACCGAGCACCCGTGGCACCCGACGCATTTCTCCAGATCGATCACGAATCCGTAAGCCATGAAACTCATCCTCCTTTCCGGGGGTTAGGAAATCTTCTCAAGCTTGCAACGCACGCACTGGTCCACGCCGGACCCGACGTACTCCATGCGCTTCGGATCGCCGGCGGGCACGAGGTGGTTCACCGCGGTGCCCTTCGTCTTGCCGATGGGCTGGTATTCGGACTTCGCGTTGAGGTGGCCGCCCACCGACGCGACGCACTCGGGATGCACGAACTCGGTGAGCACGGCCACGCCCTCCACGACGTCGCCGTCGCGGTTCGACAGCCGCACCTTGTCGCCCGACTTGATACCCTTCGCCGCTCCGGTGGCCGCATTGATCTCGAGGAAGTACGTGGTGTCGTCCGCCTCGTTGATCTCGTTGATCCAGGCGTTCTCCACTTGCCACGTGTCGGTGTTGATGGCGTTCGTCCAGTACACGGGGAACAGGTCGAAGCCCTCTTCCTCCACCTCGTGGTCGAGGCACGGCATGAATGCGGGCAGGGGGATGTAGTCGTCCGTCTCCCAGTAGATGCCCAGCTTCTCCACCTCGGCCTCGATCTTCTCCTTCGCTTCCAGCATGAAGTCGAAGTACAGCGGGATGCGGCCCTTCATGCCGGCGGCGAACACGTACACCTCCTCGGCCGTGCGCTCGCGCGTCAGCACGCCGTTCTCGCGGAACCAGTCGACGCCACGGTCCTCGCCCGCCAGCGACTTGAGCGCCGCATCGCACACGCGCTCGGCCGTGATCTGCTCCTTGCCGTCAAGCTTGTACTCGTCGGCCAGGCGGTAGTACTCGTTGAGCGCCCCGGAGAACTCCGCGGTCTTGCCCGCCTTCGCCGCCAGCGCGCCGAACGTGTCGAGCGCCGAGGGGCAGTTGTCCTTCGCCTCCACGATGGGCATGCGACCGGCCACGATGTAGGGCACCTCGGGCAGGCCGGGCACGCGGTGGTTGTTGAACGACAGCGGCAGCGGGTCGTAGCGCTCGAGGTAGCACGGCTCGGGGATGATGAGGTCGAAGTAGTACGACGAGTCGTTCAGGTAGATGTCCATGCCGAAAATCCAGTCGAACGACTCGAGCACCTTGGCCTGGTAGTCGTGGTTGCACCAGTTCTTCAGCGGGTTCGACGCCATGCAGAACGCCACCTCGGACGGCTCGGTGCCGTACACCTCGGGCTGCACCTGGGCGATGTAGCCGAAGTGCTGGTCCATCGTGAGCGGCTGCAGCTCCTCCATGGCCTCGGACGTGGGCGTGTAGCTGGCCTCGCGCACGTGCCGGTAGTGCGAGCCGTTCGACGGCCACCCGTGCGCCATGTTGAGGTCCTCGATGAGACCGTCCTCTTCCCAGATGGTGAACTCCCAGGCGTGATCCTTGTCGCCCTCGTAGAAGCCGTGCTGGTTGCGCGTGTAGTAGCCCAGATAGCCGCCGCGCGCGAACGTGGCGCCCACGAGCGTGTTCAGCTGCAGAATGGCCCAGTGCGTGATGAAGCCGTGCTTGTGGCGCGCGATGCCGGAGAACGTGTCCACGGCGGCCGGGCGGTACGGCACGGTGAGCCCGTCCACCTCGACGGTCTGGCCGATGCAGGCGGCCTCGCCGAACTCCTTGGCCAGGCGACGCGTGGTGTCGGCGGGCACGGTGGACACCTTTTCGGCGTACTCGGGCGTGTATTCCGCAAGCGACTCCTTGAAGATGCTGAACGCTGTGCGCACGGCCACGCCGTCCACCTCGAAGTCGCCTTCGAGCGCGGGCTGCTTGGCCTCGTCGTAGGGTTTCGCCGTATTGTCGGACAGATCCCAGTACAGCGCCTTGTTGCCCTTCGACGCGTCGCGCACGATGCGCTGCGTCGCGGGGTCCACGAGCGAGGGGCCGTTCGTGCGGTCGGTGAGGAACTCCTTGTCGTACAGGTCGTACTCGTTCACCAGCAGGTTCGCCATCGCGAGCGCCACGGCGGCGTCGGTGCCGGGGCGGATGGGCACCCACTCGTCGGCCTTCTCGGCCGCGCCCGACATGTGCGGGTCGAAGTTCACCAGCTTGCAGCCGTTCGCGCGCGCCTCGGCGAACACCTTCGCCGTGATGCTCGTGCCATGGCGCGTGGCCACGCCGGCCTGCGTGCCGAACTGCATGAGGTATGTGCAGTTGCCGTAGTCGGGCAGCGCGTTGCCGCAGCCGGTGAGCAGCGACGAGATGGGGTGCGTGGGCGCGCCGCAGATGTCGGCCTTGAACGGGATGGGCATGCTGCCGGTGCTGCCCAGCCAGTTCATGGAGTCGATCCACGAGATGATGCTCGTGATGAGCGCGAACACGATGACGGGCTTCTTCTTTTCCTGCTGCTCGGCCAGCTTCTCCAAGATGAGGTCGTAGGCCTCGTCCCAGCTGATCTCCTCCCAGCCCGGATCGATGCCGACGCCCTTCTCGGGGTTCGTGCGCTTCATCGGCTTCGTGATGCGGTTCTCGTCGTAGAGCTGCATGATGCCGGCCGTGCCCTTGCCGCACAGGTGGCCCCATCCGGCCGGGCTGCGGTCGTCGCCCTTGATTTCCACGAGCTTGCCGTCCACCACGTGTCCGAGGATGCTGCACGCGTTGAAGCACATGTTGCACTGCGAGGGCAGCCACACGCCCTCGTCCTGCGCGGGCTTCGCGCCTTCCTCGGCCGCGTTCTGAGTCTGCGGAGCCGTGCATCCCGCCAGCGCGCCGGTCGCGCCCACGGCGGCCACGGCCGCGCCCCCTTTGACGAAGGTGCGGCGGGTGATGCCGCCCGCAGCCTCGTTGAAGTCGTTCTCCATCGTTTCCTCCTCCGTTGCGTTTGAAATCATGCGATGCGTTGCGCTAAGCGGGCGGGCACCACCTCCCCCAACTCCGCGATGAACCGATCCACGTCGTCGGCAACAGTGCGATCGCTGAAGCTCACGCGGTAGGTGCACCGCGTGAAGCGCGCGGGAACGCCCGCCAGCTGCAGCGCAAGCGGGTGCTTCTCGCGCCAGGTGCCGGGCGGCACCGTGGTGTGGTTCGAGCTGCAGGCCATCGAGGCCGAAAGGTACACGCCGGCGTCGCTCAAGCGCTCGAGCACGCGGCGGTTGTCGGTGCCGGGCAGCGTGAAGTTCACGATGAAGGGCGAGCCGTCGTCGCGCGAGTTCAGGATGAGGTCGGCGTAGCGGCAGCGCAGCGCGTTCACCAGGCGTTCGCGCAGCGCCGCGGCGCGCGCCTGCGCGGCGCCCTGCTCGGTGCGGGCAATGCGCGCCGCCTCGGCGAAGCCGGCGATGAGCGGCAGCGCTTCGGTGCCCGAGCGCAGGCCGCGCTCCTGCCCGCCGCCGAACGCGGTGGTGAACAGGTTGACGCCGCGGCGCACGTACAGCGCGCCGACGCCCTTCGGGCCGCCCACTTTGTGCGAGCAGAATGACAGGAGGTCGACGCCCAGGCGGTGCGCGTCGAGCGGAATCTTCCCGAACGCCTGCACGGCGTCGGTGTGCACGAGGGGCCGCGCCCCGTCGCGGCCGCGCGCCGCCGCGCAGGCGCCCACCACGCGATCGACCGGGAAGCGGTACCCCAGCTCGCTCTGCACGCTCATCACCGACACGAGGCGCACCTCGTCCGACGCATCGAGCGCCGCGCTCAGGCCGTCCAGGTCGAGCGCGCCTCCGGGCGCGTCGAGGTAGGTCGCCCGCCAGCCATCGCGCTTGAGGCCGCGCACGGTTTTCGTGACGGACGGATGCTCGAGGGCCGTCGTGACCACCGCGCCCGGGCCCTGCGTGCGGGCGATCGCGGCGCAGGCTCCCGTCAACGCGAGGTTGTTCGATTCCGTCCCGCCGGACGTGAAGTAGATTTCATCGGGAAAGGCGCCCACGGCGTCCGCGATAACGGCACGGCTCTCGTCGAGCAGCGCCCGCGCCGCTCGGCCCTTCGCGTGCTGCGACGACGGATTGCCGTACGCCTCGCGCATCGCCCGCGTCACCGTGTCCACCACGCACGGGTGCATCGGCGCGGTGGCTGCGTTGTCCAGATAGGTTTCCATGCGTCCCCCTCATCGTCGTGCGCCGCCCTCGCTCGGCCGACGCCGTCCCCCGTGACGTTGGGTGCAATCTAGCAGGACGGCGCGCCGTTTCGCCTCGACAGAGCGGGGGCAACCCGAAAATACCCCTCCTAGGGGGACACGTTTCGCCGGGTTCACGCGGCCCCGACGTAGCATCCGAAATCAAACCCGATACAATAGGTAACCGGGGGAAGGGGTGTCGATGGGAAAGTTCCGTTTAGGCGCGCTCAACAAGCGCATCAAGCTGTCCGCGTTCAGCTTCGACCTGCAGGCCACGATCGTCGTGGGCTTCGCGCTGCACTGGACGTGGGTGTGGGTGACGTTTTGGAGCTCCACCTTCTACTCGGCCTCGCCGGCGGCGAGCGGGGTCACGCAGCACGTGCCGCTCGAGCCGTTGTGGCTCCTGTCGCTGCTGACGAACGTGCTGTGCTACGGCGGCCTGTTCCTCATGACGAAGAAGCGCCCCGTCTTCGGGCGCAGCGCCGTCGTGCCCCTCGTGGCCGCATTCCTCACGCTCGTGGGCACGTTCCTCGTGTCCTACCCCTCGGCAGCGTCCTTCGGCGACGCGAGCTCGCTCGCCTACGTGCTGGGCGCGCTGCTCACCGGCGTGGGAAGCGCCATCGAGGTCATCCTGTGGGGCGAGCTTTTGGCCACGCTGGGGCCGCGGCAGACCATCGTGTACAGCGTGCTGGCCACCGTCGTGGGCAGCGCCTGCTACCTTCTCATCACGTTCCTGCCGGGCCAGGTGGCCCGCTTCCTCACCGTGGTGCTGCCCGTCGCGGAGATGTGGCTGTTCACCCGCAAGCAGAGCATCGTGCGCACGGCGCGCCTCGCGTCCGACGAGCCCGACGGCGAGAGCGCGGAGGGTGTGGCGAAGGGCGCACGGGGAGCGAAGGGCGCGCGCAAGCCGCGACTCACCGCCTCGCGCAAGGCGCTGCTGGAAATCGCCGGCATCTCGCTGTTCTTCGGCCTGTCGTACGGCGTCATGCGCGGCTTCTTCTCCTTCGGCGGCACCCACCTCACCATCGTGCGCGACTACCTCAACATCGGCGCGCTCATCCTCGGCGCCATGGCCATCCTCGTCACCACGAGCGTGTTCCGCATGGACCTGCGCCATATGACGTACCAAGTGGCGCTGCCGCTCATGGCGGCGGGCTTCATCTTCTTCTCGCTCACCTACCCGCTCGACCTCATCGGGTTCGCGGTGCATCAGCTGGGCTACCAGTACTTCTACATCATCATCTGGGCGCTGTGGGCCATCCTCGCGCGCAAGCTGAACAAGCCCGTCGCCCGCTTCGCGTCCCTGTCCATGATGATGCTCATGGCCGGCCAGCTCCTGGGCTCCATCGTGGGCGCGCAGCTGGTCGCCATCGCCACCGACCGCTACACCATGGCCATCGTGGCCGCGTGCTCGGTGTTCGTCATCCTGCTCGTGGCGCTGTTCGCCTTCGAGAGCCCGTTTCCCGCCTCGGGATGGAGCATGTTCGACCCGCTCGCGCAGGACGGCCCTGCCCCGCGCTTCAAGCGCTCGCTCAAGAAGCTCGCCGAGATGCGCGGCCTGTCGCCGCGCGAGACCGAGGTGCTCGAGCTGCTGGCGAAGGGCCGCAACTGCAGCTTCATCAGCACGCAGCTGGTCATCTCCGACGAGACGGCGAAAACCCACATCAAGCGCATCTACCGCAAGTTCGGCGTGCACTCCCAGCAAGCCCTCCTCGACATGATAGAGCTCGACGGCGACTGCCACTGAGAGAGCGCCGTCAAAGCCGCCAACATCGCCGCACCCCCCCCCGCAATCACCAGATGCCGCGCCTTGGGGGGGGGCGCGGCATCTTCGGGAGGGAGGGATGTCGGAGGTTCAGGGGCGCCGGGGCGTTAGGCTTGCGCGGCGTGCTTGCCGGCCACGCGGCCGCTCGTCATGGCGTTGCCCATGTTGTTGCCGGCCGAGGGGCAGTTGTAGGCGTTGCCGTAGCGCTCGCCCATCGTGTTGCCCACGGCGTACAGGCCGTCGATCACCTTGTTCTTCGACGCGGTGAGCACCTGGTAATTGCCGTTCACGCACAGGCCCGCCAGCGTGTTGAGCCCGGGGCCGTACAGCTTGTTCGTACCCTGCGTGGCAATGTAGAAGGGGCCCTCGTCGATGGGGATCAGCAGGTCTTCGGGCTTGCCGAAGTCGCTGTCCTTGCCGGCGGCGCACAGCTCGTTGTAGCGTTCGACGCTGGCCTTCGCGGCGGCGAGCGCATCGCCCTCGAGGCCCGCGTTCTTGAGCGCGTCCTCAACGGTGGCGCCCACGAAAATCTCGTTCACGAACGGGCTCGTGCGGTTCGCGATTTCCAGACCGCGCACTTCGGCGGTGCCCACGGCGGGGTCGGCCGCCTCCATGTTCGCCTGGAAGTCTTCGATGCCCTCGGGGAAGCCCCAGTTGGGAGCGCCGTGGTCGAGGCCGCCCGCCTGGATGTACTGCATGTATTTGCTGTCCATGATGGCGAAGTTGCCCACCATCTTGGCGTCCGGGTTGATGGGCTGGCGCGCGGACTGCGCAAGCACGAGCCCGGCGAACGACTCGTTCATGAAGCGCTCGCCGTTGCAGTTCATCCACAGGCACGGCGTGGAGCCCCAGGGGCCGAACGAGATGGAGGGCGCGTCGCCCGCCACGGGGCGCGGGTGGCTCTCGATGGCGCCGCCGGCCCAGCAGCCGATCTTGTGGCCCGAGCCGTCGCAGTCGGTCATGCCCATGAGCTCGCCGCGGTCCACGCCGTGGCGCTCGGCGTTCTCGGCGCACTCGGAGCACAGCTCCCATACCATGTCGGTGTTGCCGCCGAAATCGCCCGTGGCCAGGATGACGCCCTTGGCCGCCTCGAACTTCACGTACTTCCCGTCGGCGTCCTCGGCGATGATGCCGGTCACCGCGCCGTCGGAATCCTGCACGCACCGGGCCGCGGTATGGCCGCAGAACCACTCGGCCCCGAGGTCTTCCGCCGCGTCGCGGCAGTACTCCTCGATCTCGGCCAAACGCGAGATGCCGGTCTTCTGCTTCTTGCCCACCGGCTGCTCGTTCTTCGTGCCGACGGTCTGCACGGTGGAGGCCCACATCTTGTAGCCCGACACTTCCACGGGGTAGTCCGCGCCGCTCGGCTTGTCGTAGGCGATCTGCACGATGCACTGGCCGCCGTCGCGGTCGAACACGTTCGACGTCTCGGGAATGAGCGAGACCAGGTTGTCCATCATCTCGCCCGAGTTGTACACGAACGAGCGGATGACCTCGGTGTTGCAGCGGCCGTTGGCGCGACGCACGTACTCGTTCACGATGTCGTCGAGGTCGTACGGCCCGAAGCCCCACGCTTCCAGCATCTTGGAGTTGTACGAGCAGATGTCGTCGCCGCGGTACACGATCTCGCCGTCGTTATGCTTCTCCACGACGGCCACCTTCGCGCCCTCCTGGGCCGCCGCGAGCGCGGCCTGGGTGCCGGCGTGGCCGCCGCCCACCACCACGACGTCGAAGCTCTTGGTCTCGGCGATGTCGGCGTCGGCGATCTCGGGCGCGCTGCCCAGCCAGTCCTCGTCGCACATATAATAGGTGGGACGCGTCGCGGCGGACGAGCCGCCCGTCGCGGCACCGTCGGTCTTGGCCGACGCGGACGACTGCGGCGCGCAGCCGGTGAGGCCTGCCATGGCTCCGATGACGCCGGCGCTCGCGGCGCCCATCAAGAAATTCCTGCGTGAAAGCTCCATGCTCCCCATCTCCTTTTGTCGTGCTTGCATTGCCTTCGAACTCTGGGGCCATCATCGCCCGCCGCGCCGCATGCTTCCATCCGAAAAAACGTTGATTCTCGTTTCCCCAGGTACCGAAGGCGTCTCAACGGTTTTACGTAGGCGTTCTCACCGAGGTCGAATGCTATAATGCGACCCATATCACGGGGAAGGGAGCAGCAATCGAAGCGCCACGAAACAGCACCGCAGCCTCGGCCGGCACGGGGACGTCCCTGCCCGCCATGACGGCGCTCGTCGTGGGCGTCGCCTGCCTGTTCTCCACGCTGCTCATCTACTCGGGCACCGTCATCTCGTTTCTGCGCTTCGAGCACACCGAGCTGTTCGTGGGCACGTTCGCCGAAACCGCGCTGCTTGCGGCCACGCTGTTCGGCGCGCTGTTCGTGGGCTTGTCGCTCGCGCGCAAGCAGCTGCCCTTCATGCTGCTCGGCGCTGGCGGCGGCATGCTGTACCTGTGCTGCTCGCTCGTATTCGCCTACTTTTCATGGTTCGGCAGCCTCGGCACCACGCTGCTCATCGCGCTGTCGGTGGCAACCGCCCTCGGAGACGTGTGCCTCGCGCTCGCATGGGGACGCATCTGCGCGCGCTTCCGCATTCGCCGCGCGCTTGTGCTCGTGTCGCTGGCAAGCATCCTGTCGGCCGGCATCTGCTACCTGTACGCCGTGCTTCCGCTGCCGGGCGTCACGATGCTGTTCGTGCTCAGCTCCATCGTGGCCGTCATCGTCCCCCTCGCGTTCTCGGGCGCGACGCGCATCGATGCGCCGAGCGGCCCCGAAGGGGCGGAGGGGCGCACTACCTCGGCCACCATCACCTCGCTTGCCGACGTCATCGTGGCGCCGGGCCTCGGCCTGCTCGTGTTCGCCTTCGTCATGGCCGTCATGCGCACCTCGTTCAACCAGAGCCAGGACGCCTACTTGGCGGCGCTCGCGCTCGACGCGGTGGCCCTTTTGGCGTACACGGCGCTGCGCAAGAAGCGCTTCGCGTTGCGCGGCGGCATGCACCAGACGTTTCTGCCGCTCATGGCCATGGTGTTGCTGGCCGCCACGAGCATCGCCGCATCGGTGGGCAGCGGCTCGGCCCTCGTGTCGTTTCTCACGTACCTGCTGTACGCCCTGGCCGCCATCCTCACCCTCGCCACGCTGTGCGCGGTGGCGAACGCGGGCGAATTCTCGTCCGACCTCGTGTTCTCCACCGCGGTGCTGCTGTTCTGCGCCGCGTCGTTCGCAGGCCAGAGCTTCGCAAGCGTGCTCGACGACGATCTCGTGCACGTGGCCGTCACGGTGACCACCACGCTGTACGCGTTCGTCATGGTGCTGTCCTCCTACGTGAGGCGCACGCGCGACCTCGCCTGGACGGGCGAGCAGGATGCCGAAGCCGTGCACGCCGAAACCGCGCCCGAGCAGAACGTCGACCGCATTGCGCTGCTGGCCGCCGAGCACAAGCTCACCGCGCGCGAGCAGGAGATCCTCGCCTACCTTGCCGAAGGCCACAGCGGCGCGTACATCTCCGACGTGCTGTTCATCTCCCCCAACACCGTGCGCACCCACATCCACAACATCTATCGCAAGCTCGATGTGTCGTCGCGCGAGGACATCCTGCGCCTCACCAAACCCGCAACCGTCGTTTGAAGTCACGTTTTCGCAGGTCGCACGCGTAGATGTTGCTGGCCGAAAAAATATGTTGTGATTTCATGGAGGACGGTGCTATAATCATTCCTGCATTTACAGAGGCTTTGATGCTTCGGTAAAGAAAAGGGTTCTGTTTTTTGGAGGGGGCAGAACCCTTATTCTTTCTTTTGGGACGCAGGTCCCATTTTTTATGCCTTGCAACCCTGCGGTTACGCCGCAGGGGCAAGCGCTTCGTCCAAGAAAGCGCGATCCACTTCAAGCACGCCGCGCAGCACGAGCGCGAGAGCGCGGTAGAATTCCGTCTGCGCAATGCGCTCGACATCGTCGGCGAACGACGGAACCCAATTCATGAGGTGGGCGTCCATGAAGGCGCGCCGAGCTTGCAGCAGCTGCGCGCAGGCCTCCTCGTCGCCCGCTTCGAATGCGTCCGCCGCGCGCGCTCCCAACAGCTGCGCGAACTCCAGCTCGAACGAAAGATGGTCTTCCGGCTCGCACACCTCGTCCACCAGCACAAGACATGCGGCGCGGTACGCCGCCAGCACCTCGTCGCGCGCGTCCTGCATGAGCAGACGATCGGGCGACGTGTACACCGATTCGTACGGAAACGCCACGGCATGCGTGTCCTGCGTGGTGCCGATGAACGTGTGGAAGAAGTCGACCGCCAGCTCGGTGCGGGTACGCTCCCAGGCACCGTTCAGGTACGCGGCCAAACGGCGGTACCCCGCATCCAGCCGTTCGTTGCCCGTTGCCGCCGGAAGCTTCATCGCGCGAAGGTCGGCCAACGTCTCCTCGTCCACCTCTGCGCGAAACAGGCGGGCCAGAAACCCGTACCCGGCGTTCTGCGCACGGAGCGCCTCGGCGAACGCACGCGCCTCCTCATTCATCGATCCGTTCGTCGTCTCGTCCATCTTCATCGCTCCTCACCGATCGATTCCGCGCGGAACGTCGCCAGCACGACGCGTCCGCGCTCCGTCAACTGCCATGCCTCGCGCCATTCCACCACGTCGGCTTTCTCAAGCTCGCCGAGGAAGTACCCCGAAAACAGGCGCGGCTGCTGCACGAGGGGGTGCGCATCGACCAGCGCGTCGATTGCGGCCTTCGCCCGCGGGCCCTCGGCCAAGAACTCGAGCAGCAGACGATACACGGGTAGGTACACCGCGTCCTTGACGAACAGGCCCTGCGCGAACGACCCCACCGGATCGCCGTCAAGGTACGCCGCACCGGCCTCGCTCAACGTCCACACGCCCTCGGCGGGCGCGCCGATGACGAGGTTCCCGTCTTCGTCCACGACGGGTCCGCGCTCTTCGCCGGCGTCGAGCGCGGCGCGGGCCGCGCGCTCCTCGTCGCTCGGCTCGTACACGAGTGCGCCGAAGCGCTCGAGCAGCGCGCGCAGCTCCACCGGACGGTACACCGAGCGGTTGCATCGCAGCACCTCGTCCATGACGGCATCGAGCTCGCGCGGCGTGCGTGGTTCGCGGCAGGCCTCCATAGCCGTGATCAGCACCTTCTGATTTCCGGGGGCCGCCTTGAACACGTCCTCGACGCGTGCGCCCTCCTCGCTCTCGGTGATCATTGCGATTCTCCTTCTCTCTCGTTCGCCGCTTTCGCAAGCAGCGGGAATGTGATGGCGTGCATGGGACACGCGTCGGCGCACGCGCGACATTTGACGCACTCGTTCATCGGGGCCGAAACCGTCTTGTCGTGCAGGTTGACGCCCTCGGGGCAGACGTCGGCGCACCGGTTGCAGCGTTCGCCGTGCGCAGCGTGCAGGCACGCGTCCGCGTTTGCCTGCGGACGGAACGTGCGGTTGCCGCGTGCGATGAGCGACAGCAACGCCCCGAGCGGACAGAACCGATGACACCACTTCCTCAGCACCACGAGCTCGAGCACCAGGATGGCGGGGAACACGAGCAGCGACCAGGTAACCTCGCTGAACTGGAACAACCGCCACACCACCACCAACGTTCCGAACGTCAGCCCCACCGGACAAACCAAGCAGAACACCGGAAACCCGAAGGCGGCCGTAGTGAGGAGGGTCGCGCCAAGAACAAAGAACCGTGAAGGCCGAGGAGCCACCCCTTTCTCCTTTGCGGCCGCAGGGGAACTCGCCGGTCCGCCCTCCCCTTCCGCGGCCGCCACAAGGGAACCCGCAGATCCACCCCCAGCGGCCGCACACCCGCCAGGTTGACCCGCAATCCCCCCAGCGGCCAAGGGGGAGGCGCCAGATTCTCCCGCGCCCCTCCCCGACGCCTTCCGCATCAACGCCACCGGGCATCCCCAGGCGCAGAACGCCCTGCCTACCAGCAGCGTCAGCACCACGACCACCGCGAGCCCTATGAGCATCGGCGGCACGATGGTCTTCGAGGCGATCATCGCCTCGAGCCCGCCAAGCGGGCAGAGCGCCGCAATGTCGCCGATGCCGAACGCGCTCGGCGTGCCGACGCCCGCATGCACCGCGAGACCCAGGCACACGAGCCCCACCACGCCGAGCGCCGACAGCGTCCTCAGCGTCGATGCCCGCGGCTTCTTCCGCTTCCCGCTCATGCCATCATCTCGCTCTCGTCTTCCACAACCGTCTTGCCCAGCCGCTCGTATCGTCCGGGCGGCACCACCACGATTCCGCGCCGCGTGCCGCCCGCGAACGAGCGGTACACGAGCGCCGGGCACACGTTCTCGCACGCACCGCAGCCGTTGCACGCCGTCGCGTCCACCACCGGGTGCCCGGCCTCGTCCAGCGCGATGGCCTCGTAAGGACACGCTTTCTCGCACTCCGAGCAGCCGTCGAAGTAGGCGACGCAGCGGTCCTTCTGCACCACGGCCACGCCCAGCTTGTCGCGCTCGGGGTCAAACGAACCCAGCGCGCCCGTCGGACAGACCCGCTGACACAACCCGCAGAAGTCGCACAGGCCCTTATGGAAGTCGAGCGTCGGCGTGCGCGCCTGCAGCAGCCCGTCTTCCACGTGCGCCACGCTCACCACGCCCGTCGGGCACGCCGACCGGCATCGATCGCACTTCACGCACGAGGCCAGCAGCGCGCCCTCGTCCTGCCCGCCGGGAGGACGCAGCAGCTCCTCTTCCCCGGCCAGCGCAACCGCTGCCCCGCCCACGCCCGCAAGCGCGGCCGTCGCGGCCGCGAACCCCACGAACGCGCGGCGCGTAAACACAGCCATCGCTTCGCCTCCGTCCTTTCCCGCCTCGACGCGCGCACCGCGCTGCGCCGAAGCGACCGAGCATTCCTCCGGCACCGAAGCGCCCCTCTACCGCAGCGTTACAGCGCGAACCCGAAGTAGTTCGCCACCGCCGTGCCCACCAGCCACATCACCGCGCGCACCGCCACAGAACCCACAAGCGCGCCCGCCAGCGCCACAACCGCGGGAGCGAGGGCGGCTTCGGGCTTGCGCGCGGCAATCCACCCGCACGCCGCGGGCACCACGGCACCGCACGCAACCACCGCCAACCAGAACAGCATCGCCTGTTCGCCGAACGCCACTCCGGACACGAGGCCATACGCAAGCGACAGCACGAGCGCAAGCGCCCCACCCGCCGCCGCGTACCACCCTGCGGCCTTCACCGCGTCGTCTTCCACCTTGAGCGCCGCGCATATCACCAGGTAGAGCGCTGTTCCCGAGGCCGCCGCCGTGCCGAGGTAGGCGAGCGGCAGGGCCACGGTGTTCCACACGGGGCGCGACGACATCATGTACGACGACCCGCACGCGAACGAGAACGCCACCGCCAGCACGATGCCCGCCACGGCCACCGCCTTGCGCGCGCCCGCACCCGCCCGACGCGCAACCAGCACCGCGTACACGATGGCGCACACCGCCAGCAATCCCAGCAGCAGCGCTTCCAGGAAGATGCCGGGGGCCGGGTGCGCAAGCGCCGCCATCATGCGATCGACGTGCGAGAGGTGCGTCGCCGAGGCGATGCCGCCCACGGCCAGCAGCACCACCGCCGCTACGCTTGCGGGCACGCGCACCTTCGCGGCCGCGCCGCGGAACTCGTCGATCGCCACGCAGGCGCACAGCCACGCGCCGCATCCGGCCAACACCGTGAACAGTACCAAGGACCATTGGATCGTCATGGCTACTCGCCTTCCTTCCACGCCGCGCGGCCGGGCGACAAAATGTAGTGGGTTGCAGGATGGTTCCCCACGTCCTCGAGCGTGTGGATGCTCGCGGGGTCGGCCGCGGCAAGCGCCTTCGACGCGTCCGAGCTCGGATCGTCCAGGTCGCCGTAGAAGCGAGCCCCGGCCGAGCACGTGCGCACGCACATGGGCAGCTCGCCGTTCTTCGTCAGGTGCGCGCACAGCGTGCACTTCTCCACCACCCGCTCGGCGGCGTTCCACGAGCGCACGCCGTAGGGGCAGGCCATCATGCAGTATTTGCAGCCGATGCACTTCTCCTTGTCGATGAGCACCACGTCGTCGCCGTCGCGGTAGCTCGCGCCGGTCGGGCACACGTTCGTGCAGGGCGCATCCGCGCATTGCTGGCACATCGTGGGCAGGAAATACAGCTCCATGTTCGGGTAGTCGCCGAAGGGGCCGCGATCCACCACCTTGTTCCAATACTCGCCAAGCGCGATATTGTTCTCGTTCTTGCAGACGACCTCGCATCCATGACACCCGATGCAGCGGTTGAGGTCGACCACGATTGCGTACTGAGCCATTATTTGAACACCACCTCTGTGGGATCGCTGAATTCAGGCATCCACGGTTCGAAGTCGGTCGGATTGATCCAGGCGCCCTCGGGAGCGCCTTCGGGGGCGGGGTACACCTTCACCTGGAAGCCGCGCAGCGTGTACGTGCCGAACTCGGGGTTGAAGCGCCCGTCGGTCTTCGTGAGCACGTTGACGTTCATCTCCGTCCACGCCTTCGACGGCGTGTCGGTGTCGAGGTATTCCGGATTCCAGAAGCGCTCCATGTGCACCACATCCCGCGCGATGCCCGTCGTCACGCACGCCTTTCCGCGAATCTTGCCGCGGCGGCTTTCCACCCACACCCATTGCTCGTCCTCCACGCCGTTGGCCGCGGCCGTCTCGGGATGGATGCTCACCAGCGGCACGGGATACAGCTCGCGCAGATAGGGAACGTTGCGCAGCGTGCCATGGTGGTAGTGCGGGATGCGCCCTTCGGTGAGCGTGATGGGGAATTCGTCATCCGTGAGCGGCGACTCCTCGGGCTCGAGGTAGTACACGAGCGGATCATAGTCCTCGTCGGTAGGCTGCATCGTGTAGCTCTTGCCGTTCGCGCTCGCCCACGGCTCGCCCGTGCGCCCCAACATGAGGATGCCCTCCGAATACGGCTCCACCTTCTTCGACGGCGTGTTGAAGCCCTTCTCCTTGCCCGTGGCAGCATCAATGCTCTTGTAGGTGTAGTACGTGTGGTAGTCCTCGCTCGAAATCCACTCGTACGTGCCCATCTCGGCAAGCTCGTCCCAGGTCATCGGCAGCTTGCCCATGTGCATGTCCATCATGGACTGCTGACCGTCCCAATACACGAGATCGCTGCCCACCGACGCGAGGTAGTCGGCGTCGATGGCCTTCTGCGCATACGGGTTGCCCAGCTCGGCGCACCTCCGCACGATCTGCGCCCAGATGATGCCCTCGTTCACCGTCTCGTAGAGGTGCACCACCGGCTGGCGAATGATGATCTTGTTCGCGTGCGCAATGGTGAAGTAGCTTTCGAGCCACTCCTGCGTGGGCAGCACGTAGTCGGCCGCTTCGATGGTGAACGCCGTGGGATACATATACAGGTGGCAGATCATTTCCATCTTGTCGACGATGGCCGGCAGCTGACTCGCGTTGCCAATCATCGCGTGCTTGTTGCCCGAGCGCTCCATCCAGTTGCGCGGCTGGTACGGCTCGCCGGTGGTGATGGCCTTGAACACCGTGGGAATATGGGCGTGCGACCAGATGCCCAGGCCTTTGTGCTCACGGTAGCCCAGGCGCTTCTCAAGCATGTCCTCGTCCACGATGGAGTTGAGCGTGCCCAGGTCCACCTTGTTCGGCGGATCGGGGAAGCGCTGCAGCAGCGCGCCCGGCCGCTCGACGTTGCCCATGAGGAACTCGATGATGCACGCGCCTTCGGCACCCTGCGCCGCCTGCGGACTCATGTCGGTGGCCACGCCCAGGATCAGGCCCGACGGTCCCTTGTCGGTGTACACGCGGATGGCCTTCTCAATCTGTTCGACATCGAGGCAGCACACGTCCGCGCCCTTCTGAAGCGTCCACTCGTCCACGCGCTCGCGCAGCAGGGTGAAGGCGGTGGAGCACATCATCCCGCCCACCTCGTACGTGCCGAAGAACGCGGGCTCAAGGGCGTCGTCCCACGGCCACGGCATGGGCGCGGCGGCGTTCGTCTTCTCGTCCCACACCACGAACGTGTCGTCGGCGTCGTCCGCATCCGCATCGCCGAGGCCCACCTCGTGGGCACGCAGCATCTTCTTCGTCTCGGGGTTGATGAGGTACGGAAGGTTCGTCCACTTCATGCAGAAGTCCTCGTCGTACAGCTCGTTCTCGATGATGTAGCGTATCCAGGTCATCTGCAGCGCCACGTCGGTGCCCGGGCGGATGGGCAGCCACACCTCGGCCATGGCGGCGTCGGGCGTGAAACGCGGGTCCACCACCACGAGGTTGAGCCCTTGTTCGCGAGCACGCAGCTCCGCGATGGCGCGGCCCGAGCCCGATGGCGCGTGGTAGCTTGTCGTGGTGCCCCACATGACGAGCGTTTGAATGGGCGTCACGTCGGGGAAGTAGAGCTCGGCGCATCCGCCGTACTTCGAGTCCGCCATCGACGTCGTGCCCGACTTGCCGCCGCCGTACATGAGCGAGAACGTGGCCATGCGGGGCAGGAAGCACTGCGCGCAGCCCGGCTCGAAGACGTTCGGCGACCCGAGCGCCTGCGTGAAGCGGCACGGCGAGCTGAAGTGCGGGTTGCCGCCGCCTCCCGTCGAGGTGACCAGCGACTCGCCGCCGTACTTGTTGAAGTCCTGCATGAGCTTCTGGGAAATCTCCTCGATGGCCTGCTCCCAGCTGATGCGCTCGAAGCTGTTCGTGCCGCGCGCGCCCACGCGCTTCATGGGGTACTTGTTGCGGCAGGGGTTGTACAGCGCTTGAATGCCCGAGAGGCCTTTCGCGCACAGGCCGCCGCGGCTGATGGGACTCTCCGGATTGCCCTCGAGCCGGATGACGCGGCCGTCGCGCACCGTCGCGATGACGGCGCAGCTGCAGATGCACGCCTGGCACGAGGTGTACACCTTCTTCGTCTCCGACGTCGTCTCGTCGGCATGCGCCTCGCGGAAGCGACCGGGCGCCGTCGCCGACCCGAGCGCCGCCAGCGCCCCGGTGGCGGCAGCGGCCTTCATGAACCCGCGCCTCGACATGTTGAGCTGACTCATACACATCGCCTTTCACTCGTCTTGCATGCGTCGCCGACGCTTGGCGCCGGTCGACCTTACGAGTGAGCAGTGTGCGCGCAACGCGGTGTCGCGCCTATCGCCTGGAAGGATAAAAAGAGCTTGGCGGGTGCCTAAACCGGAGGGGCGCAGGGAGTAAACTCCACCGCACGAGCCTTCGAACGGGGCTAACGGACAATGCGCTCCGTGACGTCGACGAATTCCTGGCGCGTGTGCACGCCCGTCTTCGCGTAGATGCTGCGGATGTGCGCCTTCGCCGTGTTGTCGGAAATCACGAGGGCCTCGCCGATGGAGCGGGCGTCGCGCCCGCGCAGCATGAGCACGAACACCTCGCGCTCGCGCATCGTCAGGTTATGATCGGCTGCGAACGATTCGGCATCGACCACGCCTTCCCCGTCCAGAGGGGCGTCCTCCGACACGTTGGCCGAAGATGCCGGGATCGCCGCAGCTGCCGCATCGGCTTCCGCGATAGTTCGATCGGCCGCCAGCCACCCGGCGTTGATGATCTTGCGCACGTCGCTTTCGCGGAAGATGAGCATGGACGCCGCCACCAGCAAGAACGCGAGGACGAGCCCCACCACCAGCGTCTGCGAGTCGGCGATGCCCAGCTGCGGGTAGCGCTCCCCCGTCACGAGTCCGGCAAGCGAGCCGAGCGCGAACACCGAGCGGCCCCACCCGAACACCTGCACGGGGCTCCAGTAATCGCTACGCGCCAGATAGGCCAGCAAACACCACATGAACAGCGAGAACAGGCAGTACACCAGCACGATGACCGCGGCGGCCGGCTCGCTGCCCACGCTCGAGGAGAACGCGATGACGAGGGCCACCGCAAGCATGAGCACGAGCGGGTAGTAGAAGGCGCCGAAGTTGAACGAGGACCGCAGGCTGCTGAGCAGCACCAGCCCGAAGCTCACGAGGATGACAAGCGACACGCCCAACTCGCCGCTCGCGAGCGATGCCTGCGCGTCCTGCAACGCGAACATGCCCTTCGTGAGGCTTGCCACGAAGGTGAACAGCGCCACGATGACGAGGAAGCGCGCGAAGGCGCCGACGCTTGCACGCCGGGTGGCGGCGTCCAGCTGCGCGTCGGGACGCTCGGCGCTCGACTCCGTCGCGCCGTCGCGGTCGAACAGCGTCATGAGCGCGGCGGCAAGCGGCAGCACCGCCGCCACCAGCAGCGCGATGGCGGGCACCGTGCCCACCACGAAGAAGAACACGAGGCCCGAGGCAAGTTCGGACAGCGCCGTGTTCGTCACCGCCACGACGGGACGCGTCGAGGCGTAAATCTGCCCCGCGCGCACGGCGATGAACGCGGTGCCCACCCCGGTGAGCAGCGCGCCGGCCGCGAACAGCGGCGAAGACGCATCGGCCAGGTACGCGCCGGCGTACTCCATGACCATGCCCAGCGACGCGGCGACGCCGGACGCGCACATGACGAACCGGTTCGCCAGCAGCCGGGCAGTCCGACGATGGAACAGCGCGATGAGCGCCGTCAGCAGCGAGAAGGCGATGGTCGACCACACGTACATGCCGAACGAGCACGCCTCGGCCTGCGCGGGATTCGCGATGTACGACCAGATGGGCGCCGTGTACACGACGAGTATCCATGAACGCCAAAAGCTATAGGTCAGGTATTTTGCCGCCGGCCACGTTTTCATGCGCATTCCCCCTCCTGCGATGACGTCTCCCATCTTATCGCACGCGCGCGTGAGCGGCGGCGATGCGGAGGGTTAAACTCGGCGCCCGAGGAGTAAACTCGCTTGGGGAGCACCCTTCCGAACGGTGCGTGCGCGCTAGAGGGGGCGGCGGGCTTCGATGGCCCGGCCGAGGGTCACCTCGTCGGCGAACTCGAGGTCGCCTCCCACCGGCAGGCCGCTTGCGGGACGGGTGACCACGATGCCGAGGGGCTTGATGAGCCGCGCGAGGTAGGCGGCCGTCGTCTCGCCCTCCACGTTGGGGTTCGTAGCCAGCACGACCTCCTTCACCTCGTCGGACGCGAGGCGCTTCATGAGCTCGGCAACATGGAGCTGATCGGGGCCGATACCCTCCATGGGGGACAGCGCGCCGCCCAGCACGTGGTACACGCCGTTGTACACGGCGGTGCGCTCGATGGGCGGGATGTCGCGCGGCTCGCTCACCACGCAGATGATGCCCGCGTCGCGCTTGGACGACTGGCATATCTCGCACAGCTCGTCCTCGGCGTAGTTGAAGCAACGCGAGCAGAAGCGCACGGTATCCTTCACCTCGACGATGGCTTCGGCCAGCCGCAGCGCCGTCGCCTTGTCGGCGTTGAGAATCCAGTACGCAATGCGCTGCGCCGACTTCGGCCCGATGCCCGGCAAGCGTTCGAATTCGTCGAGCAGCTTCTGAATGGACGGCGCAGCGTACATGATTCGACTCCCCGCGCCGTGCTACATGAGGCCCGGGATGTTCATGCCGCCCGTGGCGGCATTCAGGCGCTGCGAGCTCAGCTCGGACACGCCGCGCAGGGCTTCGTTGACGGCCGCGGCCACCATGTCCTGCAGCATCTCGACATCCTCGGGGTCCACGGCCTCGGGATCGATGGTGATGCTCTGCACGGCCATGTCGCCCGTGGCAACCACCTTCACCATGCCGCCGCCGGCAGTGGCCTCGAACGCCATGTCCTTGATCTCGTCCTGAGCCTTCGCCAGCTCGGCCTGCATGCGCTGGGCCTGCTTCATCATCTTCTTCATATCCATGGTGGTGCTCCTTCTCGGGTTCGGTATCGGGATCGTTATTCTTTCACTTCTTCGACGCGCACTCCGGCGCCGAAGCCAGCTGCAAGGATGGCCTTGAGGTCGTCAGGCGACTGCGCGGACGCGGGCGACGGCGCCGCCGACGCGGGTGCAGGCGCGGGTGCGGGTGCCGGTGTCGGGGCGGGCGCGGGAGCCGGGGTCGGCATGGGCGCGGGAGCCGGGGCCGGTGCCGACGAGACGAAGCCGTCGTCGTACGGGACCACTTCGTCCTCGTACGGCGGAATGTCGTAGTCGGGAGTCGCCGCAGGGGCGGGTGCCGGGGCCGGGCGCGGCGCGGGCTGGGGAGCGGCCGCCGGTTGCGGACGCGGCGCGGGCGCCGGGGCCGGGGCCGCTGCGGGACGCGGGGCCGGAGCTGACACCGCCGCCCCTGCGGGCACGGGTGCCGAGCCCGCCTGCGCGTACGCGAACGGCAACGCCTCGCCGCACGCCTGCGAGAGCGCCACGCCCACGGCATCCTGCACGTCGCTCTTCTGCACCGCCTTGAACGCGAACGAATTCTCGGCCGGGAACTCGATGACCAGCAGCCCGTTGCGCTCGTCGTACACCGCTTTCGTGTTCAAGAACAGCACGCCGTACGCGGCCTTGTTCTTCTTGAGCGTCGCCAAAGCCGCCTGCCAAACCCGCTGCAACGCAGCAGGATTCTGCAAGCTCGCCTTCAGCTGATCGGAAGCCGAAGCCCCGCCCTGCTGAGCGACCTGCACTCCCCCTTGCGCCGGCGGTGCAGCCTGCACTCCGCCCTGCGCCTGCTGAGCAGCCTGCACTCCACCTTGCGCCTGCGGAGCGACCTGCCTCTCCTCCTGCACTTGCGGAGCAACCCGCCTCTCCTCCTGCGCCGACGGTGCAACCTGCGAAGCCGGCGCCGATTGCGTCGGCGCAACGCCCGCCGCCCCAGCACGTTCCCCGGACGCCGCAAAACCAGGCGCAGCCACAGGCGCCGAAGCCACCGCAGCCGCAGCCGCACCGCCCGCCGCCCCAGCGCGTTCCTCCGCACCCGCCAACGGAGCCCCGCCGCCAATCACGTGCGCCACGGCCGAGTGGCCGCTTTCCAGCGCCTCGATGCGCTCGGCGAGCGCCTCGAGCGTCAAATCCGAATCGGGGCGCACCATGCGCGTGAGCGCGATCTCGAACGACAGACGCGGGTTCGTCGACGTTTTCAGCTCGGCCGACAAGTCGCCCAGCACGCCCAGCATCCGCGCCAGCCGATCGGGCCCGAACAACGGCAGCTCGCTCGCCAGTTCGCGCCGCACGGTTTCGCCCACTTCGAGGGCCACGTCGGCCCCCGCCAGCGACATGACGTACATGTTGCGCATATGCTCGGCCAGATCGCGCGTGAACTGCGCCAGGTCGGCGCCCGTCTCCACGTACTCGGCCGTCCAGCGGAAGCACGCCGCCACGTCGCGCGTGCCAATGGCCCGCACGATCTCCGCCAGGTCGTTCGTGTCGATAGAGCCCAGCAGACGCTCGGCAACCTCCATCGTCACCTTGCCCTCGCCGAACGCGATGAGCTGCTCGAGCGAGGTCAGCGCGTTGCGCATGCCGCCTTCGGCCCGATGCGCGATGAGGTCGAGCGCCTCGCCCTCGAACTCGACGTCCTCGGACACGCAGATGGCACCCAAACGCGACACGATGGACTCGGCCGAGATGCGGCGGAAATCGAATCGCTGACAGCGCGAGTGGATGGTCTCGGGCACCTTCTGCGGATCGGTGGTGGCCAAGATGAACACCACATGGCTCGGCGGTTCCTCAAGCGTCTTCAGCAGCGCGTTGAACGCCGCCGTCGACAGCATGTGCACCTCGTCGATGATATAGATCTTGTAGCGCCCGCGCGTGGGGGCGAACTGCACGCGACCGATGATCTCCTCGCGTACGTTCTCCACGCCGGTTCGCGAGGCGGCGTCCAATTCGTAGACGTCGGGATGCTCGCCGTTCGCAATCATCACGCAGTCGTCGCAGGTGCCGTCGGGCTCGGGCGTGGGACCGTGCTCGCACAGCAACGCTTTCGCCAACAGGCGTGCGGTCGTGGTCTTGCCGGTGCCGCGCGGGCCCGTGAACAGGTAGGCATGGCTCACCTTGTCCTGCTCGATCGCGTTTTTGATCGTGCGTTCGATGTGCTCCTGGCCAACGACATCTTCGAAGATTTGCGGCCGGTATTTTCTATACAGCGCTTCTGCCATGAGTTGTGCCCTTGCCTCCATTCCATGCGTGCGCAGCCTGCGGAAAGCGTCGGATGCGCCCGTCGCGGCTCGCTGCTCTGCATAGTATAGCGGTATCGCGCCGCTCGCACGGCACGCCCCCAAACGACCTCACAGCATCAGCAGCAACCCGTCGACGGTAAACGCGTATGATCCTGCGCCCCTTCCTTTGCGCGGCGGATTGCGTTTCCCCTGTTCGAAGGTTTCATCGCCGCGCAAAATGAGGGGGTGCGGGTTCGTAGATGTACCACAGCCGTCATTTTTAGCCAAAACCTCCGGCTGCCCGCGCGTTATTCGGCCTCGGCGTTCGCTTTCTTCGCCTTGCGGGAGTTCATCGCCGCTTTCACCGCACCGATGATGGCCGGTGCCACCGAAACCGCCACGATGCCCAACACGATGACCTCGAAGTGCTCCTGCACGATGGGAATGCCGCCGAAGAAGTACCCCACCAGCACGAACAAGCTCACCCACGCGATGCCGCCAATGCAGTTGAACAGCGTGAACTTGCCGAAGTTCATATGGCCCGTGCCCGCGATGAACGGGGCGAACGTACGGAAGAACGGCATGAAGCGCGTGATGACGATGGTGAGTCCGCCGAATTTCGCGAAGAAATGATCGAGCTTCGCCATGCGCTCGGGCGTGAGCGCCTTCACCTTGCCGGAATCGATGATGCGCTTACCGAAGAAGCGGGCGATCCAGTAGTTCGACGTGTTGCCCAAGATGGCCGCCACGTAGAACACGATGAGCGTCGCCCAGATGTTGAGACCGCCGCCGTCGGCCGAGAACACGCCCGCCGCGAACAGCAGCGAGTCGCCCGGCAGGAAGGGGAAGAACACGAGGCCCGTCTCCACGAACACAATCAGGAACAGCGGCGAGTATACCCAGAGCGGGCCCAGCGCGATGATCCAGCCGGCAATCGCCCCGCGAGGATCGCTGAGCAGGTTGACGAAGAAATTGATGATGTCCATGTACGCCCTTCGGTTTCAACACGCACGACGTGCCGTATGCGTCTCTATACACAAAAGTATCCCGGATAGGCAGGGGCGCTCGCCAGCGGTCCCTTATGGCTGCTTCCTCCCGGACCTGACCAGGTTCGGAACATGGCGCCGCCCCGGCCCATCCGAGATACTCGTACAACATGCTCAAGCATGCGAAGCATTAGTATATACGAACCGGGAAAACCGTGCTCGTTTTCCCCGAATGAAGCAACCAAAAGCACACAGGAATCGCCCGAGGCGCTTCTGGTAGAATCTCGATCGAGGTCGCACCCAGCGAACCGCGCCTGCCCAAGGAGAACGATTGCCCCAGCACGCATCCCATAGCATCCCCGCACGGCGGCCGAAGCGCGCCCTCGTCGCGGGCATCGTCGGCGGCGTCCTCCTCGTCGCGACGCTTGCAGCGCTCGCCCTCGTCGCCGCCCAACATGCCGAAGCGCCCTCCTACGCGACAGACGACGCACTCGCCCCGTCGTTCGCCAGCGCGCTCAACGACACGGCGCGCGCATGCGAGCCGCCCGCGCCCGCAGCTCCTACCGAGCGCGAACCCTACGCCCCCACCGCCGCCGACATCACGGCGCTCCCCTCTCAGCAGGAGCCCTTCGCCTTCAATCTGAACGCCGCGAGCGTCGATGCGTCGCCCGTCCTCGCCGACGAAACCGCCGCCGCCCTGCAAACCGCCTGCGCCCCGCTTGCCGAGGGCGGTTGGAACGTCGGCTACCTGCTGCTCGACCTCGATACGGGTCGCGGCCTTGCCAGCAACCTCGACGCCGCCTCGTACGGCGCCAGTGCGTTCAAAGCCCTCTACGCGCTCTACCTCTGCGAAACCCAGCTCGACACGGAGCACGCAACGCTCGACACCCCGTGCCCCGAATACGCCGCTACCGCGTTCATGGACCCCGCCGGCACGTACCGGTACGACGACCTCGCCTCGTACCCCCTCGGGATGCTCATCGAGGACAGCATCACCGCCTCCGACAACGACTCTTACCGCATCCTCCGCGCGAACTACGATGCCGAGTTCCCCGCATACCTTGCCGATCAGGGATTTTCCGCATCGCTCGCCGACGACTGGTACCCCACCTACCACACGCGCGAAGCGGGGCTGCTGTGGCTGCACGCCGCCGCGTACCTCGCAAGCGACGCGCCGTCGGCCGCCTGGCTCGGCGCGCTGCTTCAGCAGACCGAAACGTCGTTCATCCGCGACGCCCTCGCGCCCCAGCGCGTCGTCGTGCAAGACAAGGCCGGATGGTACGCCGACGACGACCCCGCGTACTGCGGCATCAACGACGCCGGCATCGTGACCGTCGGCGGGCGCACCTACCTCCTCTGCCTCATGAGCAGCGCGCCCTATTCGTCCGAAAACGCCGACGCGCTCACCGCCCTCGCCGCAACCGTCTTCGCCGCCCGCGAAGACCTCGCCTAACGAAGAAGCCCGCCGAATTCGGCGGGCTTCTTACCATCATGCGGTGTGCCAAGTGCCGCTACAGCGTGCGCAGGTTCACATCCTTGAGCTGACGGCCGGTGACGGCGCTCGGAGAGCCCGTCATCGGGTCGCTTGCACTCGACGTCTTCGGGAAGGCGATGACGTCGCGGATGGACGCCTTGCCGCCCAGCAGCATGATCAGGCGGTCGAGGCCGAGCGCGATGCCGCCGTGCGGCGGTGCGCCCAGCTCAAGCGCGTGGATGAGGTGGCCGAACTTCTCCTCGATCTCCTCGTCGGTGAGGCCGCACACGCGCAGCACGCGGCGCTGCTCCTCGGCGTTGTGGATACGGATGGTGCCGCCGCCCACTTCGAAGCCGTCCATGACCAGGTCGTACGAGTAGCTGCCGCACTCGAGCGGCGCGCTCTCGATCTTGTCCACGTCCTCGTCGAGCACGTGCGTGAACGGATGGTGCTCGGCGGCGTACTTCTTCTCGTCCTCGTCGTACTTGAACATGGGGAAGTTCACCACCCACAGCAGCTGATGGCCCTCGCGCGGCACGTTCAGCGCCTCGGCCATGTGCAGGCGCAGCGCGCTCAGCACGGCGTTGGCAACCTCGGGCTTGTCGGCGGCGAACAACAGCAGGTCGCCCGGCTCCACGTCCATGGCCTCCTTCAGCGCGGCGAACTCCTCGTCGCTGAAGAACTTGATGATGGGGCTCTTCTCCTTGCCGTCGGTCGTGAACGCGATCCAGGCCATGCCCTTCGCGCCGTTCTCGGCCGCGATGTCGGCCAGCTTCTCAACGTCGCCGCGGCTCCAGTCTCCCGCGCCCTTCGCGTTGATGGCGGCCACCTTGCCGCCGGACTGCGCCACGCTCGAGAACACCTTGAAGCCCGTGTCCTTCACGATATCGGTGATGTCGTGCAGCTCCATGCCGAAGCGCGTGTCGGGGCGATCGTTGCCGAAACGCTCCATGGCTTCGGAATACTGCATGCGCTGCAGCGGGAACTCGTGGTCGACGCCCACGGCCTTGAGGGTCTCAGCCATGACGTCCTCCATGAGGTTCATCACGTCCTCGCCCTGCACGAAGCCCATCTCGATGTCCACCTGCGTGAACTCGGGCTGACGGTCGGCGCGCAGGTCCTCGTCGCGGAAGCAACGGGCAATCTGGTAGTAGCGCTCGATGCCGCCCACCATGAGCATCTGCTTGAACTGCTGCGGGCTCTGCGGCAGCGCGTAGAAGCGGCCCGGGTTCGGACGGCTCGGCACGATGTAGTCGCGCGCGCCTTCGGGCGTGGAGTTCGCCAGAATGGGCGTCTCCACCTCGAGGAAGCCGCGCTCGTTGAGGGCCGAGCGCATGGCCTGAGCCACCTTGTGGCGCAGGTGCAGGGCCTCGAACATCTCAGGGCGGCGGATATCGAGGTAGCGCCACTTCATGCGCGTGGTCTCGTCCGTCTCGATGCCGTCCTCGATGGAGAACGGCGGGGTCACGCTCGTGTTGAGGACCTCGACCGACTTCGCCAGCACTTCGATCTCGCCCGTGGCCATATTCGGGTTCACGGCGTCCGCACCGCGATCACGCACCGTGCCCGCGATTTTCAGCACGTACTCGCGGCCCAGATGCTCGGCCTTCGCGAAGTCGTCGGCGCTCACGCAGTCGGGGTCGACGACCACCTGCGTGTAGCCCGCGCGGTCGCGCAGGTCGATGAAGATGAGACCGCCATGGTCGCGGTTGTGCCACGCCCAGCCCGTGAGCACGACCTCGCGGCCCACATCGCTTTTGCGCAGCTCGCCGCACGTGGCAGTGTGCATGCAGTATTCGTTCATGAAGTCCGTCATAACGTTGGTTCCTTGCTCCTCAGCACTGCTATCTGCATCTGCCGACCCTCCCGAGCCGCACAGACGTTACTCAAACCTAGTCATTGTACTGCATTGCACGTATAATGCACGCTCCCGCGCGCATCGCTTCATGCAAAATGCGCTCCTCTAGAACTCGTCGTCCAAAGCAACGCAGTTCACCCCGTTGTCCAAGCACAGCTTCTGCAAACGCTCGTCCAACGTGAACAGCGTCGCCGCATTGCGCCGCGCGAGCACGAAATAGAGCATATCGCACACCGGATGATCGAGGCGTATGGCCTCGGACAACGCTTCACAGAGAAGATCATCCGTATCGCAAACCCGGTCGACGAGGCTTATTGCTTCTTTGGCGAAAGCTTGCACCTCCTCCTTGGAAAGTCCCCCTACATGCCCGTATTTCCAGAACGCGTTGCAAACCTCCGAGGGAAACAATCCATGGGTGATCACTTCTTCCCCATCGAGCAAAAGCCGGCTCAGCGCCAACCCCTCCGGGGTTTTGCGCGCCATGTCGACTGCAGCGCTCGCATCGAGAACGATCATCGGGTAATCACCTCCCCGTATCCATCGTCGAATCCTGCAGCACCGAATGTACGCCGATCACGCTCTTCGTGACCCTGCCGAATCAATTCTGCCGTGCTGGGAAAACCTTCAGGCAGCTCGAACTTCGGCAAGTTCTCAATCCGCGCGAACAGCTTCTTGCGCTTCTCGATGCGGGCGGCTCGCTCTTCCTCGGTGTCGAAATCGGAGATCGGGCGCACGGCGCGGTGCAGCTCCCGACCGTCCCCATAGTGCTGCGCGTCGGCCGCCTCGAGCATCTGCTCCACCGCCACGATGGTCTGCTGCGCCACGCTGCGATGCTGGCTCGCGGCGTACGCTTTCAGCTGCTCGTACAGCTCGTCGGGGAAATCTCGCACCTGCAAAGCGGGCATAGCGACTCCTTTCGTGTCCTGCATTTTACATGCAGTATACATGAAACAGCGCCGCAACGCCACCGCCTTCGCGCCACCCCCAAGCTCACTCTTCGTCGATCAGCGCAAGCAGCTCTTCGCGCGACGAGACCTCCAGCTTGCGGTAGATGCTCTTCACGTGAGTGCGCACCGTGCTTTCGGAAATGACCAGCGTGTTCGCCACGAAAGCGATGCCGTGGCCGCGCCCCAGATACGCGAGGATCTCGGTCTCGCGCGGGGAGAGCCCGCGTTCACCTGCCACGCGCTCGCACTGCTGCTGCAGCTGCGAGGAGGCGTCGCCCGAAGCCCGCTCGCGCGACTCCAAACCGCCGTCGCGCCCCTCGCGTCGCCACGCCGCCAGCAGCGGCACCGCCACGAGGAAGGCGAAGTACACCGTGCTCACCACGAGCAGAATCGGCCCGCCCTGCTGATCTTCGAACGGCGGCAGCCCGCCGCACATGATGCCGCAGAACGACGCGAGCGCGAAACCCGCCACCGTCAACCCGTAGATGAGCGTCGGCGGAAACTCGCGCGCATGGGCCATCGCGCACAGGCTTGCCAGCGCCAAAATGCCCACCACGCCGTAGAACACGTAGGAGAACGTCGCCGCCAGCCATTGCAGCACCGTGCCCACCGGAAAGCTGTTCAGCACCACGAGCACAAGCGCGAACAGCGGCAACAGCACCTGGTAGATGAGCGACAGCAGCGGCCGCTCCGTCTTCACGAGGCACAGCGGCAGCACCGCGAGGGCCGCCACGATGCCGCCGAGCGCCTCGACGTAGAACAGGTCGAACACTAAGAACTTGCGCACACCCATGACGAAGGCGAACACGAGCAGCCCGATGAACGGCATGGCCAGCACCGACGCCATCCCGCGCACGCTGCGCGCCAACCCCGCGCGATCGCGCGCGCCCGCCGCCGCGCTCGCAAAGCGCTCCAACTCCCGATCCTCGCCGCCGCCCGTTTCGCTCGCGATGCGAGCGAGCGCTCCGCGCGCCGCCTTCCAGCACGGCAGCGCCACGCCCAGCACCAGCAGCAACCCGAACGCCACCAGCCCCACCCGTATCTCCACCGCCGACAGCAGCAGCTCCACCAGCGACGCCATCCCTATCATGAGCGAGAACGACAAGAGCGCCTGCCGCAGGTCGAGCATCGACAGGTACGTCCCCCAGGCAACGCACAGCGGCACCACGCCCAGCGACACGGCGATGCCCGCCGCCATGGCCAACCCAGCGGAACCGAACCCGTCAACGCCCAAGGTGAGCGCGAACAGCCCGAACCCGGCAAGGTAGCACGCGGCGCTCGCCAACACCGCGGGGAGCCGCACGAACGCGGCAACGCCCGTGCGCGAGGACACGAGCGCCACCGCCAAGCCCGCAGCCACGGCGGTCACCATCATCGCGTTCACGAACGGCGGCATGAACGCCTCCGACCCGCTCAGCAGGTCGTGGAACATCACGAGGTTCGGAGAATAGAGCGGCAGCGTGGCGAAAAACGCCACGAACAACAGCGATTCAAGTTTGAAGTCCTGCGAAAGGCGCATGCGAGCCCCTCCTTCTCCCCGTCGCGTCCTTCCCTTGCGCTCAGTATACCGCATGCAGCGCAGACGCTATCCTCTTATATCGAACCGTCTACCTGCGGTTTCTCGCATCTACCCCATTTCCGTGAGGGGCCGCGGCGCGAAATCCCCCATCGCCGCGATTACGCCGGCCGGGCGCGCCGCCTAGCATGCATTCCAGACGCCCGGCACGACGCTTCGCACCCGCCGGGCACCCGCACCATCGCGTCATCGCACCAACCGTCAGCAAGCAGCACCAACCAAGGAGCAAGGGAGGAACCATGGGAAGCATCGAATTTTCGCGCCGTGCGTTTTTAGGTCTGGGAGCAACCGCGGCCGTCGCCGCCACGGCGGGCCTCGCCGGCTGCTCGCCGCAGGCGAACACGGCCGACGCCGGGGAAAGCAAGAGCACCGCAAGCGCGGACGCGTCAAGCTGGAAGACCCCGCCGGCCGAGGTCACCGACTTCGCGAAGGAGTACGACTGCGACGTGGTCGTCTGCGGCCACGGCTTCGCCGGCATCACCGCCTGCCGCGAGCTCGCCGAGCAGGGCAAGAAGGTCATCCTCGTGGAAAAGCAGCCCGAGGATACGTACGCGGCCGTCGGCAACGAGGCCGGCACGCTCAACGCGAGCATCCTCAAAGAGCGCGGCGTCCCCGAGATCGACCCGGTGGAGTTCTTCCAAAACTGGATGACCATCACGGGCAACTATCCGAACCAAGAGCTCGTCATGAAGTACGCGCAGAATTCCGGCGCGAACATGGACTGGTACCTCTCCGACCTCACCGACGACGACCTCGCCACCATGACCACCGCGTTCTTCCCGCCCACCGAGCACCAGATGGACCACCTCGGCGCCATCAAGTTCTGGCCGAGCGTGTGCAGCTTCTACGGCGACTGCAACCAGACGAAAATCCACGAGTACAACCGCAAAGCCGCCCAAGCGGCGGGCGCCGAGTTCCTGTTCGGCACCGAAGCCCTCTACGTCGTCAAGGACGGCGACAAGGTGGCCGGCCTCGTTGCGAAGAACGCCGAGGGCAACCTCAAGTTCACCTGCAAGGCCGTGGTCATCGCCTGCGGCGGCTTCGGCGGCAACCCCGAGATGATGGCCGATCTCATCCCCGACATGGCCGGCGCCCTCGTGGGCGACGAGCAGCTCTCGTCGATGTCGGCGAACGACGGCCGCGGCGTGCAGATGGCGCATTGGGCCGGCGCGCACCTCGAAACATGTCCCATCCCCGGCATGAACATGAAGGGCCTCTCGGTACCCGGTAAGATGAACTGTCTGCCCCAGGCCGTGTGGATTGACGAGAACGGCAAGCGCTTCTGCAACGAGTACTACCCCACCTCCGAGCAGCGCGGCCTCGCCACCATCTACCGCAGCCGCAAGACGAAGTTCGCCGTGCTCGACGCGAACTTCCCGCAGTACCGCCAGTACACCATCCCCCAGCATGCCGGCTTCACGGCCACCGACGAGAACATCGCCTCGCTCCAGGAATCGCTCGACAAGGCCTACGCCATCTTCAAGGGCACCTACGAGGAACCCGCGGCGGCCGAGGACGACAAGGGCGGCATGGGCCCGGTGACCTCCATCGACTTCATCGCCGACGACACGCTCGAGGGCCTCGCGAAGCAGATGGGCCTCGAGGGCGAAGCCGTCACGAACTTCATCGAGACCATCGAGAACTACAACGCCTACTGCGAGGCCGGTGCCGACCAGCAGTTCGGTCGCGACGCCGCCGTGCTGTTCCCCGTCAACGAAGCGCCGTTCTACGCCTGCACGTTCGACCCCGAGCTCGGCGAGACGATGGTCACCTGCGGCGGCATCATCACCGACGGCGAGCAGAACGCGCTCGACGAGAACTTCGAGCCCATCCCCGGCCTGTACGTGTCCGGCAACGACTGCGGCCGCCGCTTCGGCTACGAGTACATCACGCCCATCCCGGGCGTCAGCCTCGGATTCGCCATCACGCTCGGCCGCGAATGCGGCAAGTCGGTGGCGGCGTTCCTCGGCTAACCGCCACACCCGTCCTCCCTCCCTGCAGCGGCCCGTCGCACCCCCTCCGCGACGGGCCGCTGCGCCTCACAGCAAGCCCGAACCGTACAGCACGAGGTCGAGCAGCTCCTGCTTCGAGTGGATGTTCAGCTTCTCGTACACGTGCTTGATGTGCGTGCGCGTCGTATTGTGGGAAATCGTCAGGTCGTCGGCGATGTACTTCGCGCTGCGCCCCAGCGCGATGAGCTCGAGAATCTCCTCTTCGCGCGGCGTGAGGCCGTTCTCCGCAGCCAGCTTTCGGCAGTACGCCCGCATCTCCGACGGCATCCCCTCGTCCGCCCCCGTCTCCTGCCCCGCCTGCGGCGCCTCCGCCGCCGTCGGCTCCGCCGCCTCGATCCGCGCCCGCTTCTTCGGCACCGACCGCGCCAGCTGCCGCCATACGCTCACGCCGTAGAGCGCCGTCAGGCCGCCCATCACCACGAACGGATACGTCGACAGCCCCAGCGTCGACACGCGCGCGATCAGCTGTCCGATGCCCATCGCCTCGAACATGAGCCCCACGGCCAACCCCCTGATGGCATACACCGAATCGCGGATGTCGTACGCGAAGATGGCGATAAGCAGCACCCACATGTTGCTTTCCCACAAGGCGTCGGGCGCGTTCGACGGAATGGCCGCCCCGCCCATCACGAGGCCGATGGAAAACAGCGGTACGTAGCACACGCAGAACGTGAGCACCGCCGATCCCCGCGATGACAGCCCCCCCCCCCGCCTTGCTGCCGCGCGAACCGACTCATCACGCCGCAGCAGAACACCATGAGGATGACGGCCAGCACCTCGAACAGCACCATGTAGTTGAGCCCCGACGACAGCGTGTCGCCCTCGCGCCCCGACAGGTACACCGTCACGCTGCATCCGATGGCGAAGGCCGCAGCCACCACCACGAGCACCTGCAACGCCTGCGCGCCGTCGCCCAGCTCGCGCACCTGCGCCTCGCCCTCCGAGGAAGGGTTGCCGGAACGGATGATGCACGCGATGGTCACGAGCGGCAGCGCCAGCAGAAACCCCTGCGTGATGGTGTCCGAAAACGAGCTGACCGCGCGGAACAGGAAGTAGCACACCACCGCCACCACGAGCGCCGGGTCGAGGTAGAACGACGCGCGCTCGGGCCGCGCCGCGTGGATGGTGGACGTCCAGATGACAATGATCCAACCGCAGGCGAATCCCAGCAGCGCGCCCGCCGCGTAGAACAGCGCCACGCCCACCACAGGCAGCATCGACACGAGCGCGAGCGTCGCCCCCAGCGCCGCCACCACGCTCACGGCGGGAACCCCCAAGGCCGACTCGGCGAACCGGCGCGCTCGCAAAAGCGGCCTCGACAGCAGGTGCGCGAGGATGGTGGACGCGATGACGACGAGGAAGAACACCGACAGCTCTTCCGCCGTGCGATCCACCCCGATGAAGTACAGCGCCCGAATCACCATGTGCGACGTGAAGAAGTACAGCACGCCCAGGCCCACGTCGAGCACGGTCGGGCGCACGAAGAGCGCCGCGCGCCCCTCGATGCGCTCTTCGGATTCGGTCATCTCTGAAGCCATGTCTCCCCTTCCATGGTGCGATGCCATGTCGCAAGTATAGAGGATGGCGCGGGTAAGGAATAACGCATTTCGAGTGAGATGCGGCCCCGCGCCCGCCGCGGCAACAATGCCACACTTTGAGTGACGCGCTCGTTCGCCGCCGGGCATACACTGCCCGGTATCAAGCGAAATCGCAGGTCGCACGCTTGATAGGGGATCATTCGATCAAAGGAGGGAACATGGGAACACCGAAATCAATGGATCGTCGCAGCTTCCTGAAGGGCGCGACGGTGGCCGGAGCCGCCGCAGCCGCAACGGGAGCGCTCGGTTTGGCCGGCTGCGCGCCGCAGGACAAGGAAACCGTCGCCGCATCGAGCGTGCTCATCCTCGACGCCGAGAAGTTCCAGAACGCGAAATGGACCTTCGAGATTCCGCCCGAGCCCGTTGACGAGAGCAAGATCACGAACACCGTCGAGTGCGAGATCCTCGTCATCGGGGCCGGCGTGGGCGGCCTCGTCACCGCATCGTCCGCCGTCGAGGAAGGCGCCGACGTCGTGCTCATCGCCTCGAGCGACGGCCCCGTATCGCGCGGCGGCTCCAACGCCGCATTCAACACGCGTCTCACCAAGGAGCTGGGGCTGGACTTCACCCGCGAGGAGATCGAGCCCATCTTCCAATCCATCTTCGCCTCGAACAGCTTCCGCCTCGATCAGGAGAAGTGGTGGCTCGTCTACGACGAGTCCGGCACCGCGATGAACTGGCTCATGGACAAGATGGAGCCCTACGGCATCTCCACCGTCATCGAGAACAACCAGCGCGACGGCGGCACCGACTGGTGGGACGGCGGCCCGCTCAAAACGCTCAACGTATCGCACTCGTTCGTTGCCGAGGGCGCCCAGGCGGCCGGCGCATCGCAGCAGATCGTCGTGGAAGCCCTCGCCGAGGAAATCACGAAGGGCGGCGGCCAGGTCTTCTACAACACCACCGCCGTGCAGCTCGACCGCGAAGGCGACAACACGGGCCGCGTCACCGGCTGCGTCGCCAAGCACAACAACGAGTACACGCGCTACACGGCCACGAAGGGCGTCGTGCTGGCCACGGGCGACTTCTCGCAGGACAAGGACATGGTGGCGAAGTACTGCCCGATGGCGCTGCCGTTCGGGTACGGCGGCGTCTACGACGGTTCCGGCCTCAAGCTGGCCCTCTGGATCGGCGCGTCGTGGCAGAAGTACACGCCGAACGCCCCCATGCTGGCCACGATGGGCGACGAAGTGCTGCCCTGCCGCTGGTGGGCCGAGGGCGCGCTCACCACGTTCCCCGGTCTGCTGGTGAACAAGAAGGGCGTGCGCTACTCCAACGAGAACTGCACGTACGGCTACATGCCCTATCCGCAGCGCGTGCAGCCCGACGGATGCGCCTTCCTCATCTGGGACGAGAACTGGGTTGCCGACTCCGCACCGTGGCAGAGCGACCGCGTGGGCGGCGAGCCGCGCGACACGCAGGAGGTGTACGACGCCATCCAGGCCCTGTTCGACCCGAACACCGACTGGACCACCACCGACGAGTACGCGGGCTTCGATGCCACCATGGCCGAGAACGCCGTGAAGGCGAACACCCTCGAAGAGCTGGCCGACGGCCTGGGCCTTCCGCGCGAAGAGTTCCTCGCCCAGGTGGAGCGCTACAACTCGTACTGCGAGACGGGCCTCGACGACGAATTCCACAAGGACAAGCGCTTCCTGCTGCCGGTCAAGCAGCCGCCGTTCTACGGCATCAAGAACGAGCCCTACACGCTGTGCATCACGGGCGGCCTCAACACCGACATCCAGATGCACGTGTGCGACGAGAAGAACGACCCCATCCCCGGCCTCTACGGCGTGGGCACGGTCGTGGGCGACATGTACGGCGACGTGTACGACTACAAGTGCCCCGGCATCAACCTCGGCGGCGCCTGCACCACGTTCGGCTACCTCCTCGGCAAGAACCTGAGCGCCGGCACCTGGTAGAAGCCCTTCCCTCCCCTCAAAGACGAAGGCGGCCGCAAGGCCGCCTTCGTCGGTTCCGTCATGGGGGCGCGCATGCGGAGCCGCTACTTCACCGTGACCCAGCTCGCGTACTCTTCCATCTGCGCCAGCATCGCGTCTTGCTCGTCCTGCGGGATCGAACCCCAACCTTCGAACGGCTGCGGAAGCCCCTTGACCACGGCAACGTAGTTCCCGGGCATCACCGTCGACGAGCCCGCCTTCTCGGACATGAACAGTCCTTGCGGGCCCCACGCATCGGTGTACATCGTCACGCTGAACGATTCGTCGGTCTCGGTGTTCCTGATCGTCGTGGTGTAGCCGATGCCCAGCTCGGTGTCGGTGCCCTTGCTCTGCTCGTCGATGGTGTAGGTGTCGCCGTACTCGTACGCGAGCACGCCGCGCCACGATTCGGGCACCACCACCGTGTAGTAGGGCGTGTCGATGGTGCGCTCGGCAAGCGACGAGGCCTCTTCCGTCGGCTGCTCGACCGGCGCATCCGTTTCCTTGCCGGTATCCGCTGCAGGCTCGCTCGTCGTCGCACAACCGGCAAGGCTCACCACGGCGACGAGCGCCGCCGTCAGCACCGCCGTCCGCGCGCCGCGCACCGCCGGCAGCCTCATTCGGCGTCCAGCTTGCTCAGAGCCGCTTCGAGCGCGCTGGGGCTGCCGAACGATTCGCCGCCGAAGTGCGCCAGCAGCGACTTCATCACGGCGATGTCCGCCGTGCGCTCCTCGTGCGTGCGCATGTTGCGCACCTTCACCTGGCCCGCCGCCAGCTCGTCCGGCCCCATCACGGCCACGATGGCCGCGCCCAGCTTGTCGGCCAGTTTGAACTGGCTCTTCAAGCTGCGATGCTGGTGGTCCATCTCGCAGGTCATGCCCGCGTCGCGGCACGCCTGCATCAGCGAGAAGGCCTCGGCGCGCACGGAGTCGTCCACGCAGGCCACGAAGAAGTCGCAGCGTTGCGCCGACGGGAACTCGAAGCCCGCAGCCTGCAACGCAATCGCGCAACGCTCATAGCCCAGCGCGAACCCGAAGCCCGGCGTGGGACGGCCGCCCACTTCCTCGGCCAGCTTGTCGTAGCGTCCGCCGCCGCCGATGGCGTTCTGGCTGCCCATGCCCTCGGTCACCTGCACCTCGAACACGGTGCGCGTGTAGTAGTCCAAGCCGCGCACGAGCTTCGGGTCTTCGACGAACGCCAGGCCAGCCCCGCCCAGGTACGTCTTCACGGCATCGTAGTGCTCGCGGCAGTCGTCGCACAGGTGCTCGGTGATCTTCGGCGCGTGCTCCATAACGGCGGCACACCCGGGATTCTTGCAGTCGAAGGCGCGCAGGGGGTTGATCTCGGCACGGCGCTTGCACTCGTCGCACAGCTCGTCGGCGTGCGCGTCCATGTACGCCTTCACGGCATCGCGGTACGCCGGGCGACACCGCTCGCACCCCATCGAGTTCACCAGCAAGCGCGTGGCCTCCACGGGAATGCCGATGGCCGCGTAGAAGCGCATGAGCATGATGATGCCCTCAGCGTCCACGCTCGGATCCTCGGCGCCCAGGCACTCGATGCCGATCTGGTTGAACTGGCGCTGACGGCCCTTCTGCGGACGCTCCGCGCGAAACATCGGGCCCGCGTACATGAGCTTCGCGGGAGCGGCGCCCTGCGGCACGAGGTCGTGCTGCACCATGGCACGCACCACGCCGGCCGTACCCTCGGGTCGCAGCGACAGGCGGCTCTTCGCCTTGATGGTGCCGCCGTCCAGCAGCCTGTTCAGGTTCTCGCCCGAAATAGCCGTGAACATCTCCTTCGACACCACGTCAGTGGCTTCGCCGATGCCGCGCACGAACAACTCCGTCTGTTCGAAGAGAGGCGTCTCGATGGTCACGTATCCGTACCGACCGAAGATATCGGCAGCCGTCGCCTTGAAGTGCGACCAGAATTTCGCCTCGTCGGGCAAAAGATCTTTCGTTCCTTCGGGAGCTTGTATCACCATGATGGACCCTTCGTCTCGCACATTTGGAATCGGTCTATTGTAGCGCAAAACGTATTCGCCGCGAGCACGAGCCGGCCATCGACGGCCCATATGACGACCCATCCGCATCCCTTTGGGCAAGCGGCCCCTTGCTTTACCGCATGACGCACTACGTAGAAACTACGCAAACACCGCCGGACGCAGTTTTACGCAGTTTCAACGCTGGCACCTCGCAGCACGAAACCTGATGATCGTTTTCGAAGGGTTCGGGCATCGACCGCTGCCCGAAGCAGAACCGCCGAACAAGGAGGGGTTATGAAAGACATCATGCAATCGCGCCGCTCGTTTCTGAAAACCGCCGGCATCGCTATCGGAGGAGCCGCCGTCGCCGGCCTGGCCGGGTGCGCGCCGGCCGCAACCGCTGCGAACGATGCAGCCACCAGCGTTTCGGACCTATCATGGGACGAGGAATTCGACGTTATCGTCGTGGGTGGAGGTCTGGCGGGTCTCGCGTCGGCAGTGACCGTCGCCACAGAAGGCGACAGGGCATCGTGCCTCCTTCTGGAAAAGGGCGCCTTAGAAACGGGCGGCGGCAACAGCGCTTACGCCGCGGGTATGGTGCTGTGGACGAATCAGCGCGACGACTTTTTGGAATACCTGAAGGAGTTGCGCAGCGAGATGGACAACACGCCGGACGACGTGCTGGCGGCCTTTGCCGATGGCATCGCCGAGAACCTCGACTGGCTGCGCACGCTGCCAGGGTTCAGCGAGGACGACGTGACCATCACCGAGTACTACCAAGAAGGCAGTGGCGAGAGCTGTTATCCCGAGTACAACGAACTGCCGCACGCTTATTCGCTCGGCCGTATCCGCTGGAACTCCAGCAACAAGAATGGCAACACGCAAGTCACCTTGTTCATGAACGCGGTCAAGAACACGCTCAAGGACGTGATCACCCATAAGACGAACGCTCCCGCCACCGCGCTCGTCCAAAATCCCGAAACGAAGGAGATCCAGGGCGTCGTCTACACCAACGGATCGTCCAGCACGTACGCGAAAGCGAACAAGGGCGTCATCATGTGCTGCGGCGGTTTCGAGAGCAACGCCCAGATGAAAGCCGACTACCTGAGCGCACCCTGGGCGCGCCGCATCGCAGGCGCCTGCAACGACGGCGACGGCATCACCATGTGCGCTCGCGCCGGCGCCGACATGTGGCACATGAACAGCTGTGCCGGATTCTGGACCTCCATGAGCCAGATCGACGGCGATACGTGCCTCATGAGGACACCGAAGGATCAGGGTATCACGGTAGGCGTCAATGGGCGGCGCTTCTACATGGACTGGGATGCCGACGTTGCGGAGAACTGGGACACGTTCACCGAACGCGATCTGCGGGTGCACGTGGGTTCGCGCCACGGCCATATGCAATTCGGCGGGGAATGGCCCCATCTGCCCATGCCGGAGAAAACCTGGTTCATCACCGACGCCCCCGGCTACCAGTCCATCCTCGAGAACAAGATGATGGGCATCGATTTCGATCCGATGGACGGCTGGGGTTATACGGCCGACACCGTCGAAGCGCTGGCCGAACGTATCGACGTTCCCTCAGACGAGCTGGCCCGCACCGTCGAGCAGTGGAACGAATGCTGCACAAACGGCGAAGACGTGTACTTCCACCGTCCCGCCGCCACGTTGAAGACGATCGCCGAAGCACCTTATTACGCGCTGTTCTGCCCGCCGACCATGCTCAACACCGACGGCGGCCCGCGACGCAGCCCGAAGGGCGAGATCCTCGACCTCGAAGGAGAGCCCATCCCGCACCTTTACAGCGCGGGCGAGTTCGGCTCCGTCTGGTCAAACATGTATCAGGGAGCCGGCAACCTGGGCGAATGCCTGGCATTCGGCCGGATAAGCGCTCGCACCTGCCTGGGCGTCGCCTGATCCGCCACATTGATTACGACCACCCACCCCTCCCTCAGACGGAACCCGCTTCTCGGCGGGTTCCGTCGTCACGCGGCACCTCACGCCTCGTGCTATGCTGGAAACACTCGAATACGGGGAGGTATTCATGCAGGAAAGATTTCGCCGCGTCGTCGAAAGCCTGAGCGCGAACCGGCTCATCGCGTATTCGCTCATAGGACTGAGCTTCTTGTGGCCGTTCTACCAGCGCGCATTCTTCCGCGTTACCTTGTTCTACCGGTTGCAGGATCTGTCGCAAACGTGGTTCGACGTCTTCCTCATCGTGTTTCTCGCAGGAGCCCTCGCGCTCGCGCTGCCGCCCCTGCATCGCCGCGCTGAAACCTACCTTTCCGAACACCGGTCGGCCGTCATCGCCGCTGCGATCCTGTCCGCAATCGCAACGTTGTACCTGTCGGGAACGGTGGCGCCAACTGTGGGAGGAACGCAGGAAATCGCATTCGACGCGCTTGCCACCGTCGCCTATGCGCTGTCGATACTTGTCGTATCGGCCGTCTGGCTCCTGCTGATCATGCGCATCGTTTACGAGAAAAGCCTCTTCAGCGCCGTGGTAGTGCTCGTAGCGTCGGGCATGATAGGAAGCGCGCTATCGCCGACGTTCGCCACCTCGTCCGTGTCGACCGGGCTCGTGCCCGTTTTCGGCATTCTGATCTCGGGCCTGTGCGCTTGGTTCGCGCACCCGCACCTCGCAGGCACTGCAGATCGCTCGGCCTACCAGCCTTTGTCGAAGGCGCCCTATCTTAAAACCTGGCTCATCCCACTCGTATCGTACTTTCTGCTCTCCGTGCTTCATGCGCTCTCGTATGCCAACGACGTCACAGCGGAGGTGCACGTCCTCAACGGCGAACTCGCCGCCGCTGCATCCACGGTCGCCGATTATGGCGTATTTTTTCTCTTCTCCGCGTTTCTGCTGGCCGCAGCTGTCAATTCGTGGAACAAAGCACGGAGCGATCAGGAGAAGGCGACGTTCTGGGTTGCCATGATGGGCGTATCGGTGGGCCTGTTCCTCGGCCTTTTGCTGGCCGATCCGCTCAACGGTTCCGCTCCGAGCGAATCGGTGGCGCTTTCTGCCATCACCCGTTGCTTCACCACATTGCTCGTCGTTGTGGTGCTGTTCCTCACCTACCAAAACCGATTGTCGCCTCTACAATCGTTCGGGTTGTTCTTTTTCGCAGCCTACGCCGCCGAGAAAGTGCTGGCCTATATCATATTCCCGCTGTTCATCGACTGGTTCGGACCTCTCTCACCGCTCGCGGAGCACATGGTCAACACGCTCGTGCCGCCCGCAACGTCGGCGGTCATGCTCCTGTTCCTCATCAAGCTCTGTCGCGGCAATGCCCTCAGGCTGCTGTTTTCGGTGGATACGCCCGTTCGCGACGACGAGCACACATCGGCTCTGAGGGATGCGCGGGACGCGGCCTGCAGAGCCGTAGCCGCCGAATTCGGGCTGACGAAGCGCGAGCTCGACATCCTTCGCCCGCTCGCTTTCGGCCACAGCGCGAAGCGCATCGGCGAAACGCTGTGCATATCCGAGCGAACCGTGCAGACACACAGCCAGAACATGTACCGCAAACTCGGTGTGCACAACCGTCAGATGGTAATCGATCTCGTCGAAGAGCGCACGGCTACCGACCAGCCTCCTCCCTATTCCCCCAACGAGCGCAGCACGTTCACGAGCGCGTCGTCGGGGCGATAGCGTAAGCGCAGCGCCAGCAGGTTGCGCGCCACGGGGAACAGGCCAGCATCCGTTGCCGCCGCCGCTGCCGATCCCAGCGCTTCGATCACCTCGGTCGTCGGTGCCACGGGCACCGCGTGAGCCGCCAATTCCTCATCGACCGCTTCCCGCGCGGGAAGCGGCACGCCCGTCTCCTCGACCAGCTCCTGCAGCTCGGCCGTGGCCTGCAACGCCATCGACGACGAGGTCATGAGCGATTTCACGTAGCACACCGCACCCGCCTGCGGGCGCCCCGCCTTCCACAGCACGTACGCCAGCTGATAGTACGCCATGGCGATATCGCTGGGCTGCACGGCCACGAGCAGCCCTTCCTGCAGCACCGACGCGGCGTTTTCCATGTCGCCCACCAGCATGTACGCACGGCCGAGCTGCCGATACCCGGCAGCCGTCGCCGGCCCGATCTCGATGGCTCGCTGCCCGAAGCGCAGCGCTTCCTCGGTGCGTTCGAAGGAGTGCTCCAGCAGCTGCGTGATCTCTAGATGGCACAGGTAGTAGGAATCGGGTACCAGCTCCACGCGTTTGTCCGCATCGGCCGCCGCGCGCTGCGGATCGCCCGCACCCCGGCGCGCACGGTTGTACAGCACGCGCGACGCATAGGAGTCGAACGACCGATACACCGTCGTCGCACCGTCCACGAACCCATCGAGCGCCGCCGCCTCGCCCACGGCATCGATGAGCACCTGCACGGCAGCTTCCTGGTCGGTCGCCGCAAGTGTCCGAGCGCGTCCGAGCGCCACGAGGCAGCGATCCTCACCGAGAAAACGCCCCACCACGGCATTCTGATCGCCCATGTCCAGCTCGCCCTCGGCAAGCGCCGCCATGAGACGCGTGCACGCGTCGACCGCGCGCTCGTCCTGCCGCGCAACGGCTTCGTCCTGCGCAGCGCGCACGAGCCGGATGGCGTCGGTCGCACTCGAGGCACGCACGATGTTGTCGGCCAAACCCTCGGCCAAGCGCCGACGCGCAGCATCGAACGTGATGCGCACATCCGCGCAGCGCTCGGCGCCCAGAGCATCCACCGCGGCACCTTTCAGCGCGCCGTCAACCGCTTCGGGCCGCTGCTGTCGCAGCTCGAAGGACGGAAGCTGCTCGATCTCCTCAAAGGCGCTCGCCTCGCTCGCATCGAAGCGCGCCCCGGCAAACACGTACGGCGGCATCGGGTCGCCCGCACGCGCATCCTCGAAGCGCCCGAACGCATCGTAAACCTGCCGGTCGAACGTCACGTGTGCGAAGGGACGCGCCGCGATATCCACGCGCTGCATCGACGGCGATGCATCGAACGCCGCAGCAGCCAGAGCAAGACCCAGGTGCAGGGCATAGCGTTGCGCCTGGGCCTCGCGCGCCTCATCGGCGGCCTGCACCCATCCACCCTCGTCGCGCCACGTCCAAACGGGCATGAGCGACGCATCGGGCGCCCTGAGGTCAAACGCCACAATGCCCGCGTCCAGGTCGCAGCGCAGCATCGCGTCGAACCGCACGGGAAGCCGCAGGCGCTCGAACATCACGCCGAGCGCACAACGTATCGCCCACTCCCCCTGCTCTTCGACGCTCGGTGCATCCGCCGGACGCTCCGTTGCAGGATGCTGCGCAGCCACCGTTTCAATGAGGTACTCGTCCCATCGCGCACAATCCACGTCTGTTGCCAGGGACGCTCGTTCTCCGAACGCCTCTCCCACCAGCAGAAACCGATTGAGCGCAGCCTCGATGCCCCAGACGACGTTTTGCGGAATGTCGGCATCCGCGTCTTCGACGCCCAGGTAGTAGGTGTTCGCGTACCGCGTGGTGCGCACAAGGCGCACCGCTTCGTCCTTCACGTCGTCCAGCTTGTCCAATCCCGCTTCGATCAGCCAACGCGCCAAGCAGCTTGCAAGCGCCGGAGGTCGATACACCGGATCGGCCTCCGCACGCTGCACATCCGCAACGAGCGTGCGCAGCGCCGTCAGCGGCTTGTCGCCGCGCAAACGCTCGTGCACGCCATCGAGCCCGCGCTCGGGCACCGGCGGCGCGCCGAGAACCGGACGATGCACGAACGCGAAGTAGGCCCGCGCCATGACATCGTTATAGGCCAGGTTGGAACCGTAGGGCCCGAAGTCGTACCAGGAATCGAACAGCGTGTAGCGGTCGCGCGCGCACCGATACTGCGCAACCTCCACCTTCGAGCCATCGTCCTGATGCACGTACACGCGCCCCAGCTCTTCGCCCGGCGTCGGCTGGTTCGACACCTTCGCGAACGTCAGATTCGGCTCACGCGCCGGCGGCACCGTCGAAGGCTCGAGCAGGGAAAACGCACGGCCAAAAGGGTCGAGGTACGCCACCACCCGCACGTCGCTCTTGTCGAGGAATTCAACCGCGTACGACCCTCCCGTCGCCGGCAGCGGCAACCCTTTCGCAATCCAACCAAACGACGACGCGGAGGCGTCCTGCGCATCCGGAACCGGGGGCACGGCCCCTTCCACCACGTTCCGCTTCACCCCGAACAACGCCTCCGCCGCCCCGAAATGATACCTGCCGTCGTCACCGAGTTGTTGCACCGCTTCGTCCTTCCTTTCGCTTCCTTGCAGCATAGCATGACCGCGCGACCCAAGAAACAAAACACCCCCGAAGCCCATGGCTGCGAGGGTGCCGATCCGCTTGGTTCAAGCGTGTGATCAGTGATGATGGTTGCACGCGTTGTCGGCGCTCATGACGGGCACGCTGCCGGCCGCCACCAGCTTCGCCGCATCGCCCACCACCGGCGTCTGATTCTCGAAGTACACGGTGATGCCCACCTGGTTGAAGCCCATGAGCGGGCGCATGCCCATGCCCGCCGCCACAATGGCGTTCACGCCGGCGTCGGCCAGCAGGTTCACCGGGCGAAGGCAGCCGCCCTCTTCGTGCGGCGGATTCGCCACAACGCCCGTGCCGACGATCTCGCCGTCGGCGATGTCCACCACCGTGAAGCAATCGCAGTGCCCGAAGTGGCCCGCACGCTGGGATTCAAGCCCCGCCTCGCCCATCGTCGGAATCGCCAGTTTCATCGTCTCGCCCATCAGTTCCTTCTTTCGTCGTTACCGAACTCCGCTAGACCGCCTTCCAGCAGGTCAACCAGTAAATCATCGAGGTGTCGCCGCGCTCGGAGCGCATCGAGCCATTGCTCAGCCAACTCCACGCCAAGCTGGGTCAACTCGTACTCGCGCCGTCGCGGCCCGGACTCCTCGTCGCACCACCGGGAAACCACCGCGCCCTCGTCCTCCAGACGCCGCAGCGACCGGTACAGCCCGCCCACGTCGACGTCGACCTCGCCGTCCGTCCGGTCGAGAATGGTCTTGCGCATGTCGTACCCGTAGCCGCCTGCGTACAGCAGAGCCGCAAGCGCCGCCGGCTCCACAAGGGCACCGCCCCCACCGCCACGACGTCGGCAGCACGGCTGCCGCCCGCCGCCCTCGCCGTCGCAATCGCCGCGCGGCATAGGCATCACCTCTCTCGCATTCGCTCGTCACATCTATATGCTGATAACATCTATACACCCGCAACATGCATGTTGTCAACATATAGAGAGAAAAGAGTAGTCGGCGGACGCGCCCGTCCGGCGCCGGGCAGCCCTCTCGAGGAAGGCGGGCCTCCCCCGAGCCCTCTAGCCCCCGAAACGCGCAAGGGGCCCGCCCCCTCCCGGGAACGGGCCCGAAACGCGGAAAGGGCCCCGGATCGCTCGGATCCGGGGCCCCTCGGCGCTGAAACGCCCTCCGCGAGCGCGACGTCCTGTCCTCCCACGGGCTGGCCCCGCAGTACTTTCGGCGATGGCAGGCTTAACTGCCGGGTTCGGAATGGGACCGGGTGATCCCTGCCTCCATGGTCGCGCTCGCGGGGGGCGTTCCCCCGCGGGCCGGTATTCGGCCCGCTCAGGGCGCGCACGTCCTCCATGCGCCCCTGGCGGTTGCACAGCGCTCGCGACACCGGACCGCGACGGTCCGAGATAGTTAAATGTGAAGAAGAGCTCGGGCTATTAGTACCGCTCGCCTGAACGCATCGCTGCGCTTACAGCTGCGGCCTATCGACCTCGTGGTCTGCGAGGGCCCTTACCGGAAAGAGGACTCATCTTGGAGACGGCTTCCCACTTAGATGCTTTCAGCGGTTATCCGTGCCGGACGTAGCTAGGCAGCCGTGCCGTTGGTCGACAACTGCTGCACCAGAGGTCCGTCCACCCCGGTCC
>ENA-OQNO01000384-OQNO01000384.1-human-gut-metagenome-genome-assembly--contig:-NODE-384-length-44461-cov-3.730703_pt1 | contig 44461 bp, 34 predicted proteins | sample MGYA00242629_ERZ504880 | MGnify/ENA primary metagenome ERZ504880 (study PRJEB26092, sample SAMD00036377) | human gut metagenome | host: Homo sapiens | study: EMG produced TPA metagenomics assembly of... | reverse complement strand
ATACGTCACCAGGATAAGCTTCACGGCCCGGTTGACGGCGGATCAGAAGGGAAAGTGCACGGTATGCAACCGCATGCTTACTTAAGTCATCATAGATGATCAATACGTGTTTTCCCTTGTTCATAAAATATTCACCCATTGCACAGCCTGAATAAGGTGCAATGTACTGTAATGGGCTTGTCTCAGATGCAGTTGCAGCAACAACAATGGTATAATCCATAGCACCGCCTGCCTGCAGCTCAGATACCAGGCTGGCAACGGTAGAACGTTTCTGGCCGATGGCAACATAGATACAGATAACGTCTTTGCCCTTCTGGTTTAAAATGGTATCTGTAGCAATAGTAGTCTTACCAGTCTGTCGGTCACCGATGATCAGCTCTCGCTGTCCTCTTCCGATAGGGATCATGGAGTCGATCGCCTTGATACCTGTCTGTAATGGTTCCTTAACCGGCTGTCTGTCACTTGCTCCGGACTATCAGCGCCCCACCGCGCCGGTGCCGCAGCAGTTCTCTCTCAGCCAAAACAAACTGGTTACTGCGACAGCGGGCTACCAGGAGACTGGTTGGCGCACCTTTTTCGTCGACCCCCAGGTAAAAAGCCTGATTAGTACCGCGCTGACCAACAACCGCGATCTACGGATGGCGACGCTGAAAGTGCAGGAAGCCCGCGCCCAGTACCGGGTGACCGACGCCGACCGCTACCCGCAGCTTAACGGCGAAGGCAGCACCACCTATGGCGGCAAGCTCAAAGGCGACACCACCACCAGCAGCGATTATGCCGCCGGCTTGAATCTCAGCTACGACCTCGACTTCTTTGGCCGGTTGAAAAACCTTAGCGAGGCCGACCGGCAGAACTTCTTCGCCAGCGAAGAAGCGCGGCGCGCGGTGCATATCCTGTTGATTGCTAACGTTTCACAAAGCTACTTCAACCAGCGGCTGGCGGCGGCGCAGCTGCAGGTGGCGAACGACACCTTGCAGAACTATCAGCAGTCTTACGCCTTCGTTGAAAAACAGCTGCTGACCGGCAGCACCACCGTTCTGGCGCTGGAACAGGCGCGCGGCATGATCGAAAGCACCCGCGCCGATATCGCCAAACGGCAAGGCCAGCTGGCGCAGGCCAATAACGCCCTGCAACTGCTGCTCGGCAGCTATCAGCGCCTGCCGGACGATAACGCCAGCAGCGCGGTGGACCTGAAAGGCGTAACCCTGCCGCCGTCGCTCTCCTCAGAGATCCTGTTGCAGCGGCCGGATATTTTAGAGGCCGAACACAGCCTGCTGGCGGCCAACGCCAACATCGGCGCCGCACGGGCGGCCTTCTTCCCGTCGATTACCCTGACCAGCTCGCTCTCTGGCAGCAGCAGCGAGCTCTCCAGCCTGTTTAACGCCGGCAGCGCGATGTGGAACTTCATCCCCAAAATTGAACTGCCGATTTTCAACGCCGGGCGTAATCAGGCCAACCTCGATCTGGCGGAAATCCGCCAGCAGCAGCAGGTGGTCAACTATGAGCAAAAAATACAGTCCGCCTTTAAGGAGGTGGCCGACGCGCTGGCCCTGCGCCAAAGCCTGGCCGATCAGATTGCCGCCCAGGAACGCTATCTCGCTTCACTAAATATCACCCTGCAGCGCGCGACTGCGCTCTATCGTCACGGCGCGGTCAGCTACATCGAAGTCCTGAGCGCCCAGCGCGACATTTTCACCACCCGACAAACCCTGCTGGAACTCAACTATTCCCGTCAGGCTAATGAAATCACCCTGTTCACCGCCCTCGGCGGCGGCTGGATGGAATAACCCGAGGAGTCTTGATTATGAATTCACTGTCTAAAATCGCCCTGTTCACCCTGTTCTCTGGCGCAGTGTTCGCCGCCCAGGCCGCCGAACCGCACGCCGGCATGGCAATGCATGAACAACCCGCCGCCGCGCAGACGCAAAGCATCACTGGTAAAGGTGTCATTAAAGCCATTGATATGGATAGTAAAAAAATCACTATCGCCCACGAGGCCATCCCGGCGGTGAACTGGCCGCCGATGACCATGCGCTTCACCATCACCCCGCAGACGCAGCTCAACAATGTGAAGGACGGCGACAGCGTGGACTTCACCTTCGTTCAGCAGGGCAATCTGTCGCTGTTACAGGATATCCGCGCCCAATAACGGCCCGGCGACGGTAGGCTCCTCAACAACTGAATGGACGACACATGGCATCCCTGACACTGAAAAATACGGCGCTGATCCTCGGCAGCATGGTAATTGGCGGCGCGCTTACCGCGGCGCTGTATACCCGACTGACGCCGCCCCTGACTAGCGCATCCGCGACCGAGCAGCAGCGCAAAGTGCTGTTCTGGTACGACCCGATGTACCCGAATACTCGCTTTGATAAACCGGGTAAATCGCCGTTTATGGATATGGATCTGGTGCCGAAATACGCTGATGAGGAGAGTGCCGCCGCCGGTGCGCCGGGGGTGCGTATCGACCCGACGCAGACCCAGAATCTCGGTGTAAAAACCGCCGCGGTCAGCCGCGGGCCGCTGCGCTACGCCCAGACCTTCCCGGCCAACATCAGCTATAACGAGTATCAGTACGTGATTATGCAGGCGCGGGCGGCGGGCTTTATCAATAAAGTCTATCCGTTGACCGTCGGCGACAAAGTCAAGCAAGGCACGCCGTTACTCGAGCTGACCATCCCGGACTGGGTGGAAGCGCAGAGCGAATATCTGTTGTTGCAGGAGACCGGGGGCACCGCCACGCAGGTCGAGGGGATCCTTGAGCGTCTACGCCTCGCCGGAATGCCGGATGACGATATCCGCCGCCTGAAAACCACGCGTAAAATCCAGACCCGCTTTACCCTCAAAGCGCCGATCGATGGCGTTATTACCGCCTTCGATCTGCGTGCCGGAATGAATATCGCTAAAGATAATGTGGTGGCGAAAATTCAGGGCATGGACCCGGTGTGGGTCAGCGTGGCGGTGCCGGAATCCATCGCCTGGCTAATTAAAGACGCCTCGCAGTTCGCCATTCAGGTTCCCGCCTGGCCGGGCAAAACCTTCAGCATCAACAAATGGACCATTCTCCCCAGCGTCGATAGCGCCACCCGTACCCTGCAGCTGCGCCTGCAGGTCAACAACCCGGATGAAGCGCTGAAGCCGGGGATGAACGCCTATCTGAAACTGACCAGCGAAAGCGCGCCGATGCTGCTAATCCCATCAAAAGCGTTGATCGACAGCGGCAGCGAGCAGCGAGTGATTTCCGTGGATAACGAGGGCCGCTTCGTGCCGAAAATCGTGCAGGCATTCCATGAATCCAATGGCGTTACGGCCATTCGCAGCGGTCTGCAGGAGGGCGAAAAAGTCGTCGCCAGCGGCCTGTTCCTGATCGACTCGGAAGCCAATATCTCCGGCGCGCTGGAGCGCATGCGCGCGAAGGCTCCTGATGTCACGGCTCCTGCCGCCCACGCGCACTGAGGAACGGAACAATGATTGAATGGATGATCCGCCGCTCGGTGGCCAACCGCTTCCTGGTGATGATGGCGGCGCTGTTTCTCAGCATCTGGGGGACCTGGACCATCATCCACACCCCGGTAGACGCTCTGCCGGACCTCTCTGATGTACAGGTGATCGTCAAAACCAGCTATCCGGGGCAGGCGCCGCAGATCGTCGAAAACCAGGTCACCTGGCCGCTGACCACCACCATGCTGTCAGTCCCTGGCGCCAAAACGGTGCGCGGCTTCTCGCAGTTTGGCGACTCCTACGTGTATGTGATTTTTGAAGACGGCACCGATCCTTACTGGGCGCGCTCGCGGGTGCTGGAGTATCTCAACCAGGTGCAGGGCAAACTGCCCGCCGGGGTCAGCGCCGAAATGGGCCCGGACGCCACCGGCGTTGGCTGGGTCTTCGAGTACGCGTTGGTCGACCGCAGTGGCAAACATGACCTCGCCGAACTGCGCTCGTTGCAGGACTGGTTCTTAAAATATGAGCTAAAAACCATTCCTAACGTCTCGGAAGTGGCTTCGGTAGGCGGCGTGGTCAAGGAGTATCAGATTGTCGTCGACCCGATGAAGCTGACCCAATACGGCATCAGCCTCGGCGAGGTGAAATCGGCGCTGGACGCCTCTAACCAGGAGGCGGGCGGCTCTTCCGTCGAACTGGCGGAAGCCGAATATATGGTGCGCGCCAGCGGCTACCTGCAGACGCTCGACGACTTCAAAAATATCGTGCTGAAAACCGGTGACAACGGCGTGCCGGTGTATCTCGGCGACGTTGCGCGGGTGCAGATTGGCCCGGAGATGCGCCGCGGTATCGCCGAGCTTAACGGCGAGGGCGAAGTGGCCGGCGGCGTGGTGATCCTGCGCTCCGGCAAGAACGCCCGCGAGGTGATCTCGGCGGTCAAAGAGAAGCTGGCGTCGCTGCAAAGCAGCCTGCCGGAAGGGGTTGAAGTGGTTACCACTTACGACCGCAGCCAGCTTATCGACCGCGCCATCGACAACCTCAGCTACAAGCTGCTGGAAGAGTTTATCGTCGTTGCGCTGGTCTGCGCCCTTTTCCTGTGGCACGTGCGCTCGGCGCTAGTGGCGATTATCTCGCTGCCGCTCGGCCTGTGCTTCGCTTTTATTATGATGCATTTCCAGGGGCTTAACGCCAACATCATGTCGTTGGGCGGGATCGCCATTGCGGTGGGGGCAATGGTCGATGCCGCCATCGTGATGATCGAGAACGCCCACAAGCGGCTGGAGGAGTGGGAACATCAGCACCCTGGAGAAAAACTAAGCAACGACATCCGCTGGAAAATCATTACCGATGCATCGGTGGAGGTCGGCCCGGCACTGTTTATCAGCCTGCTGATCATTACTCTGTCGTTTATCCCGATTTTCACCCTCGAAGGCCAGGAGGGCAAACTGTTCGGCCCGCTGGCCTTCACCAAAACCTGGTCGATGGCCGGGGCGGCGCTGCTGGCGATCGTGGTGATCCCGATCCTGATGGGCTTCTGGATCCGCGGCAAGATCCCAGCGGAGAACAGCAATCCGCTGAACCGCTTTTTGATCCGCATTTATCACCCGCTGCTGCTGAAGGTACTGCACTGGCCGAAGACTACCCTGCTGATCGCGCTCCTGTCGATCCTGACGGTTATCTGGCCGCTTAACCGGGTCGGCGGCGAGTTTCTTCCGCAGATTAACGAAGGCGATTTGCGGTATATGCAGTCAAAGCAGCAGGGGCTCTCCGCTGCGCAGGCGGCGGATATGTTGCAGAAAGCCAATAAGCTGATCATGACGGTGCCGGAAGTGGCGCGGGTGTTCGGCAAAACCGGCAAGGCCGAAACCGCCACCGACTCGGCGCCGCTGGAGATGGTAGAGACCACGATTCAGCTCAAGCCGCAGGATCAGTGGCGACCGGGGATGACCATGGAGAAGATCGTCGAGGAGCTGGATAAAACTGTGCGTCTGCCGGGGCTGGCGAACCTGTGGGTGCCGCCGATCCGCAACCGCATCGACATGCTCTCCACCGGCATCAAGAGCCCGATCGGCATTAAAGTTTCCGGCACTAATCTGGCCGATATCGACGCCATCGCCGAACAAATTGAAGTGGTGGCGCGCACCGTGCCGGGGGTCACGTCAGCATTAGCCGAGCGGCTGGTCGGCGGGCGCTACCTCAACATTGATATTCAGCGTGAGAAGGCGGCCCGTTACGGCATGACCGTCGGCGATGTGCAGCTGTTCGTCTCGTCCGCCATCGGCGGCGCGATGGTTGGCGAAACGGTAGAGGGCGTCGAGCGCTATCCGATCAACATCCGCTACCCGCAGAGCTATCGCGACAGCCCGGAGACCCTGCGCCAGCTGCCGATCCTCACGCCGCTGAAGCAGCAGATCGTGCTCGGCGACGTCGCCGAGGTTAAGGTCGTTACCGGACCATCGATGCTGAAGACCGAGAACGCCCGCCCGACCAGTTGGATCTACATCGACGCTCGCGACCGCGACATGGTGTCGGTGGTGCGCGATCTGCAGCAGGCCATTGGCAAAGAGGTGAAGCTGAAGCCGGGCATCAGCGTCTCTTACTCCGGGCAGTTTGAGCTGCTGGAGCGCGCCAATCAGAAGCTGAAGCTGATGGTGCCGATGACGCTAATGATTATCTTCGTGCTGCTGTACCTGGCGTTCCGCCGCTTCGGCGAGGCGTTGCTGATTATCACCAGCGTGCCGTTCGCCCTCGTCGGCGGGATCTGGTTCCTTTACTGGATGGGGTTCCATTTGTCGGTGGCCACCGGTACCGGCTTTATCGCCCTTGCCGGGGTGGCGGCGGAGTTTGGCGTGGTGATGCTGATGTATCTGCGCCACGCCATCGAGGCGGAGCCATCGCTGGAGAACCCGCAGACCTTCAGCGCCGATAAACTCGACGAGGCGCTGTATCAGGGCGCGGTGCTGCGCGTGCGGCCAAAGGCGATGACCGTGGCGGTGATTATCGCCGGCCTGCTGCCGATTTTATGGGGCACCGGCGCCGGGTCAGAAGTAATGAGCCGTATCGCCGCACCGATGATTGGCGGGATGATCACCGCGCCGCTGCTGTCGCTATTTATCATTCCGGCGGCATATAAGCTGATGTGGCTGTACCGGCATCGGGGCAAGCGCGGATAATAGATAAAGGCAAGCCCGTTGGTATTTCACCGGCGGGCTTTTTTATTATTAGACCCACAAGCAATTACCTCATTTAACCATCACCCGCTCTCATATTATCTCATCCTCTGCGCCAATCGGCCTTCACGCCACGTTATTCCCTTTAGCCTCATTGATTTTCCTGCTCACCCTGGCTGCGTATTTATCACGCAGAGAAAAGGTGGGCCTTAATTCAATGAGCGCTATCGATGAACCTGAATCCTTTTCCACCCTGTTTATTTTTACTGTTATTACTTTCTGCCCTGAATACGATATCACCTTGCCATGCCGCGACAGCAAAGGTGGATAATTGCGAGGTTGGCTGCCCAACCGGCGGCAGCCAACAGACGCTCTTCCGCGCGGCCTACACGCTGAACAATAACCCCAGTCGTAAACTGGCCAACTGGGTAGCGTATAAAATCACTCGCGCCAGCGAGGCCAGTAATCGGGAGAGAGAGTGGAAGCAGGACCCCGATTTACCCGCTGCCGATACCCTGACGCCCGCCGACTATCGCCGGGCCAACACCTTACTGGCGGTCGATCGCGGCCATCAGGCACCGCTGGCGAGCCTCGGCGGCGCGGAGGACTGGCCTGCGCTGAACTATCTGTCGAATATCACCCCGCAGGAAGCGGCGCTGAATCAGGGAGCATGGGCGCAGCTGGAAGACGCGGAGCGCGCGTTGGCCGAGCGCCCGGAGGTGACGGCGGTTTATGCGGTTACCGGGCCGCTGTTCGAGCGGCATATCGCCACCCTGCCCGCCGCGCCGGGCGTGGAGATCCCCAGCGGCTACTGGAAGATTATTTTCCTCGATAGCGGCCCGCAGAGCGGCCAGTACGCGGCATTTGTGCTGGACCAGGCGACGCCGCGCGATGCTAATTTTTGCGACCATCAGGTGACGGTGGCGGAGATTGAGCGCCGAACCAGTCCGCATTTGACGCTGTGGTCGGCACTGCCGGCCTCTGTTTCTACATCGCTAAAGACTCTGCCGGGGACGCTGGCGCGGGAGATGGGTTGCAGGTAGGGAACGGAGGGGTAAAGTTGTCGACCTGTCGCGATTAACAATCGGCATCTTACCGCCAGCCAGCAAACCAGGTATAGTTGCCGTCTCTGCCACCGCTAAGCGCTGTTGATATCGTATGAAGCTCGGTTATTTTTGTTACTTCCTGCTGGCCCTTGCCGCCGTCGGCAGCGTGTTACTGCCCCATTCCATCGCCATGTGGTTCCTGCTGGCGAACGTACTGACTTGGCTTATCTACGGCATCGACAAATTAGCCGCCCGTAAAGCCTGGAGCCGGATCCCGGAATCCACCCTGCTGACCTTCGGCCTGCTCGGCGGATGGCCGGGCGCGATTGCCGGGCAGCAGTGTTTTCGCCACAAAACCCAGAAGCAGCCATTCAGAACGTATTTCATTATTAGCATCGTACTGAATGTTGTGGTGCTGGTTGGCGGGTATTGGCTGTACCGGGATTATGGGGTGTAGGGTTGGTGTAATTTATTATCACTACATATACGCTCAATATGCTCAACACCAGGTCTGCAAACGCAGCGTTGAGCAATATTTTTTACTACCTATTGCTCTACTTTTTCAATAATAAAACCATCGCGTCGTAAAAAATCAATTACACGCTGGATATTACCAAGCCCCCATTGGTTCGATATTGCGATAACTTCGCCAGATTGAAGCTCAATTACCGCATCTTCACTCAAATGATATCGATTCTTTCGCCCATCAGGAACTTGATCAGCCAAAACAATTGTTCGATTTTTGAGAATTTCACCCAGCTTAGTATAAATGTCCTCAAGGCTGTGGGGATTATGCTTATTTATCCAATCAGTAAATAGTTCAAGGGCTAACTTACGCTTATTATAAACACCACCATTATACCTATATTCAGAGTAATCTTTTTCAGACTTCTGGCTACTTATATTTTGCTCAACCAGCTTTTCTCTGAACTTAACTTGATATTCTTCTAATTCTGGAACCGGAATTATTTGCTCTGCATTTATTAGTATATCATCGTTAAACTTGTAAGGTGTAAGACGAACACAACGAATATCAACACCTTTATCTCTCAGCCAAATCGCTGTAGTGGTCAGTTCTTTCCCAAAATCAGCTGAAGCAAGAACAATTCTAACATCCTTACCAAAGTCAGAGAGCTCATTCTCCTCAAGACCAATAAATTCTAATATTTTTGCTTTAGCATTAACATCTGAATCAGTACCTAAATATGACTGATAATATTCGCATGCTTTTGTAAAACTCATTGTAGAAATCATAGCTGCATAACGCAATGCTTGTAATTCCATATGAGCGCCGATTTCATCTCGCTTTAACTCTATTACGACAAGATTAGCCTGCTTATCAATCGCTAATAAGTCAATCCGTCTTCTGCTGTCCTCCCAATCTGAAAACTCCTCAGCAATGACAAGACAATCAGGTGCAAGGATATCAATATTATTTTTTATAGCTTCTTGCAAATCGTAACGTTCCTGAAGCCCCTCTATTGAGTAGGTAGTTTTTTCCAGCGCAACTAAATTTTTATCAGCAATATTATATAATGCCATTTTTCAAATCCGTTTATGAAAGTATTACTATGATTGTATCAGAGTTTTTAATTCATCTGGCGTATATGGCGGGTTTCGCCGATGCAGCATCGCGTGACAGTTGGGGCAAACTGGGATCAGGTCAGTTTTCGGATCCAGACGATAGTCCTGTTTAATCTCCGATAGCGGCACCAGATGATGAATGTGGATAAAGCCCTGGCCGATATCACCGTAGCGCTTCGCCATATCAAGGCCGCACACCTGACACCGGGTACCGTGATAGCGTAACGCGGCCTCGCGGGCCTGGCGATCGCGCTCATAGCGATTAACCATAACCTGAACCGCAGCCCCTTCTACAAACTCACTTTTCGTCTGTAGCTCGTCGGGGAAAGGGGTAATACCAGCATCATCTACTCGCTCCTGAACGATCTTGAATCCTTGCTCCAGCAACAGACGGACGCATTTTGATTTGATCCCACCGCTGAAATCCGCCGGTGTGAACTCCGTTTTCGTCGCCATGGTGGCCGCTATCCCAACGATAGCTTTAGAGGGATAACGACGTCCTTCGAATTCGACTTCATACAAACGCGCATCCTTAAACTGATGCGCTATACCCTCGTCGTATGCGCGAATGGCTTCGATGATGCATTCTCGCGATAGATGATCTGGCAACCGTTTCATATGGCTGAGCTATTTGATGATGAGTGACCTCATTATAGATAGAAAGCGGAATAAATTTCGAATAGATAAATCATGGTGATAGTTGAAAAGAGACCTGGGTTGGATATCGAATCCCGGTGGCTTGATCGACAGCAGTTTTGCGAGCATCATCGCAATTATTTAGCAAAATACGTAACGCGATGCCTTCCAGTAAAACTCTGCAACAAGCGATCGCCAATATCACTATCTGGCGCAAAGGCGAACAGCGCGCGCCGCATAAACCTCTGCTGTTGTTGCACGTGCTGTCGCATTACCAGCACGGACATCCGCGGATGTTCGATTACGCCTCAGAGGTTCGTGATGAGTTACATAGCCTGCTGGAGCGTTTTGGTCCACAGCGCGCGCAATACCGCCCCGATATGCCTTTCTGGCGTCTAAAAGGCGACGGCTTCTGGGAATTACGCAACGCTGAGCAATGCTCAACTGAAGGCAGCAGACAGCCACCCTCTAAAGAACTGGAAACCTATCACGTCGCGGGCGGCTTTGACGAAGAGCACTTCGCGCTGCTGAGCAAGAATAAGAGGCTGATTAACACCCTGGCGCATCAGATCCTGCAGGCCCATTTCCCGGAGAGTATTCAGGAAGAGATCGCCGACGAGATGGGGTTTGATATCCAGCAAATTCGCAAAGAACGCGACCCGCTGTTCCGCCAACAGGTGCTACGCGCTTATAACTATGAATGCGCTATCTGCGGCTTTAATATGCGCCATGACAATACCTCCGTCGCGCTGGAGGCTGCGCATATCAAATGGAAGCAGCACGGCGGCCCATGTGAAATTCCCAACGGCCTGGCGCTATGCGCCATTCACCATAAAGCGTTTGATAAAGGCTCGATTGGCCTGGATGAGCATATGCGGGTACAGATATCTCCCGCGGTTAACGGCGGCGGGATTGTCGGAAAGCTGTTCTGGGATTTTGATGGTAAGCAAATTGGATTGCCTCAGGGGAAGGACTGTTACCCGAAAGAGGGATTTGTGGAGTGGCACAGGAGAGAGGTATTTAGGAGGTGAGGTAAGGCACGCGACTATATGGCACGGAATCGCCCCACCTCTACTTCGTCAGCGTCCCGGTACTATCAATAAAGAATTCATGAACATATTTTTTATTATTTAAACCGTAGTTAATGACATAAGTATGGTTCTTCTTCCATTCAATATCGATGCAATTGTCAGGATATGATGACATTAACTTGTCATAACCAGAACTCATTACCGTTTGCGTCTTACCGTTTTCGCCTGAATCAATAGTGTAGTAATTCAATACATCCCTTTTATCCAAACTAAAGCAAAGATGCTCTCCATTAATAATGGTATCTCTTGGGTGTGGCGCAGGATTACCACCAGGACAACCGGAAATAAGAAAAGTTAAAGGTAAGATAGCGAATCTCTTCATTGTGGAAATCCCTTCATAACTAATTTATATTTTTGAAGCAATGTATAGTCAGATTCTTTATGATCATAATCTCGTAATGCAGGCAGATACAGATAATTTTTAAAACCGTAAGCTTGCAACAACCAGTAATCACTAACTAATGAAGCCTGCTGTTCTAAGCTATAATGTCGTATGTTTTCCTTGTCTAAACTATAACTGTAATCAGCAAATCGGGAGAAAAACCCTCTGGTTCTGACAAACATTCCGTGCTGCGCTTGCCATACATGCATTAACTCATGCATGAATCTATGTTTTTTCTGCACATCAACTTCCATTGAAAAATCATGGGAGTAGGTGTCTTCCCTAAACCACATTTCGCCATTAGGGCTCATAGCAATATCAGTAGGCTGTAGATTGAATGGCAAATAACTTTCCCGATGAATCCACACTGTATTGTACCGGAGACCGTAGCTGTATAGCTTTCTTGCTAACCCAATCTCACCAGTGGTTATAAGCCTCGTTCCGCCGGGTTTGATACGCGTCCCGGATGTCGCGTTAATCCTCTCGTTTACAGGCATTCAAAATCCCTCTGAATTGCAGCGGCATTGTTTATTTATCGTACGCCAATGCAATCGACAAGGGAAAGATTTTTATCCGAAAAAATTTGCAGCTGACTTAGCATAGTTAATGGGAATACAATACTCACATTCGTTACACGAAGTGTTTAAACAGATACTGAATTTCCGGCACAAAAAGATGCCTTCAGGTGAATTGGTTGTCGATTAGGTGCGAAGGCCGGACTCGCCTTTTCGTTTAATTCATTGAAAAATAATGGGTTATGAGATTTTATTTTGAGGATTTGCTCCCAAAATGGGACATAAAATTGAATACTGCGTGGAAGATCACAAAGTTGCGTGATTATTTTCCAGATCCGAAACGCATTCCAGAGTAAGGCTTCTCACGGCATTGCGCCAGTCGAGATGCTAAATCTCCCGCATGCAGCTCCAGCTTGTGTCCATCCGGGTCAAGAAAATAGAAAGATTGCCCTTCGCTTTTATTGTCTTTCCAGACCGGCACTCCCGCCTGTTTCAGCTTATACGAGAACGGTTCAAAATCTTCTGGCGCGATGCTGAATGCATAGTGGGTGTAGTCGCTTTCCTGCGGGGCTACGTAGTTACGGGATACGTCGTAAGAAAGACAGATCCAAAGGTCACCACAGGTAAGATAAGCACCAGTATCCCACTCAGCATGAAGCTGCAACCCCAGCAAATCGCGCCAGAATGTCAGGCTAGTTTGCAAATTACTGACAGCAAGCGTTAAGTGGTTCAGAGATTGAAGCATAGGGATACCTATAAATTATCATGCCTTAACAGGGAATAATTTATCTCAAAAACATTAAAAATTGAGATAGTTTTAAGTGGTGATCTATACTATCTCAAACTCATAAAATTTTGAGATAGCGACATGCCAATCAAAAGACCACCGATACTTATTCCATTTTCCCAACTCACCGGAGCGGATCTGGAAACTCACCAACACTACAGCCGCGTGACAGACGATAAAGGTCATAGAGTCTAGCGCAAGGAGATATGCGCCAAGCGCAAAGAGGAGCACTTATAAAGTGAAATTCGAAAATGAAATCAATACCGTCTTAAAAGATATATTTGGGATTGATCATAACGTGGATTTTATTCACTTCGAAGTAATATATAAAGATGACGATCCGGAAAAATATTCTTCAGTGAAAGATGGCTATAAAGACAATCTTCTCAATCACGATGAGCGCGAAAGGCTAGCTAGGGAGCTTTATATTGGGGAGGACTTTATTTTGCACGCAACTGTAGTCTTTCCATTATCGGAAGTTCAGGGGTTAGAGAGTAAAAGTTTATTTTATTATCCTATTTGTACGCGTGAAGAGATACAAAGAATAGAGTGTATTTCGAGCGCTGATGATTATCTTTTAGCCTTACGAGCTAAAAGCGTCGCTTATTGCCCAAGGCTCACCAGAGTATTTTTACACAGGAGAAATAAAAATATTCAAAATTGGTCACTCTCTTCATATTATCAATCAAACGACTTTGAGGATTACATCGATAGACTACCCGATGAAATGGCAAAAATCAGTCAAGGTATAGCGGCTGGCTATGCTTTGTCTAGGGAGCCTCATGGTGTATGCATTAGCAACGAGCATGGCAAAATTATTGTTGTGTCTGAGGCGCTAAAACATTTCCTATTTTATATGAATGCTCATTTCAAGGGGGTCGCAGAAGAGCTGGATCACAAGGATACAGACGCGTGTCTTTTTATCGCTTGTCGAACGATGCTACTCACCGAAACTCAAGATTTTGACCTCGACCCTAGAGGCGATCTACCAGACAATGTAAAGCGGCACTGTACTAAAATTGTGAACGATCAGCTGGCTTTTATAATCGGACATGAGTATGCACACGCATTACTTGGTCACTTTGGCGAGGACGCAAATCTTACCTCACATTCCGAGTTACTGATGATTCGTGATGACCTTGGCCGAGCAGAAAAGTATTTTACACCAAGACAGCATCAGGAATTTGATGCCGATGCAGGTTCAATTCTTCATGCTGATTACGATGACGAAGAGTGTGCTGACGTATTGAATGGTGCAGTTCTTTTCTTTCTGTACATTGATATATTTTATGCAATTTCAAATTATATCAACCCGCCATTTAATGCCTCTAGAACGCATCCTGACCCTATAGAAAGGCTTTGGGCTTTGAGGGCTGCTGTTTTGAAGGCTAGGACTGTCGATGTTGAAAGACTCTATACAGATCAAGACGTCAAGGACTGGATTAAGAGTATGCAGGGGCTCAAAGACCATTTTGTAAATGAGTTACTTCCGTACGGCATTGAGTATTTTGAGACATATGGATCGGTGTATCTACCTTCCTACCGACAATCCGAGTTGTTGGATAGACTAGACTTTTGATTGCATCATTTCTGCCTTTTCAGCGAGGCCCCACTCTTGGGACTGCATGCATCCCAGTGACTGACCAAGCACGGGGCTTGTTGTTTGGGGACTTGTCTTGCCAGACTGGTACTCCCCTGTAAATATTTTCCGGAATAGTTGCCCTACATCTCTACCCACCACAAAAAATCATCACGTCATCTACAATGACGCGGCCTGCTGCTATTAAGACTTCTGTTTTTATACCCCAACTTATCCCGACCAAAGCAGCGAATCTTAGTAAGCGTACAGCGAGAACCGTAAGCAGGTTATCAATAACGTCATGTTGCCAGGTCAGAGCAGCAACACAGTCCTTTCTTCGAGGACCAACTTGACCAGTTCCATTTTAAATTCAGGAGAATAGCATTTCGTTCTTTGGCGCGCACGAGGTGCCCACCTGCAAAATAAGTGGGTGCTTAAGTTACAAGATCCTATATTCGGGACCAGACGGTACTGAGAGATAACGCTTACAACCTAACGATACTGGGACCAGAATCACAAGCGACAGTGGCTTTACGCTTACGCTATCTCCGCTTTTTAATTCATTAAAAATAAATACCAGCCTTCATAAAAGGTAACATTTACTAAGCTCTATAGGGGAGCTAAAACTCTTAAAAATAGGCTCCTGCCAATCCTGTGAGATTTAAATCCAAAGAAAATAAAGCAGAACCAATTGATGGCCACGCCCACAGGATGAGGTTTCAGTTTGTAATAAAAAAATAATCATGCTTACAATAAAAACACGGACTAACCTCATTACAGTGGTTAGCCCGTTATTGATTTAACTAACGCACGATATTCATCAAACTATTAAAATTATCCACCACATTGTAAGTTACATTTTTTGCAACCAACTCTGCATTTAATTGTTCAAAGAAGCGTCTGGCACATTCAATTTTTGCCTCTTCCATTCCCTTAAGTTGAAGCGATGACATTGATCCTTTTGTTTCAGCCACAAAGTAAACATGCTTTACTGCATCTTCTTCAAATGCAATTGCCCAGTCAGGATTATAGTTACCAACTGGAGTGGGAATGAAGAAACCTTTTGGTAATTTGGCATAAACCGTGACTTCTTTAGCCAACTCCAACCCACCTTGCTCAACAGACTTTGGATCACCATAGACAAATTTACGCTCGATCTCAGAATCTGTAACCAAGTAATCATAAATATGTTTTTTCAACGGCTGACCAGCATGGGTAAAATCCTGCTTAATTTGCCCGGCAGTAAAAATACTTGCATCAAATTTATCCTCCAGAAGATGGTAAGTCAGATGCTCTATCACCATCGTTGCCTTTTGCTCATTAATAATCTGAGCTGCCTTACTAATAAAATCCTCTGGATTATGTTTGAATTGTTCAAATACAGCAGGTTGGATTCCCCTGAGAATTGCAGCCACAGTGCTACGTTTAAGGCGAGTAGGCTCACCAATTTTACCCAGTAAATCATATTTTACACGCGAGTGAATAGAAGCATTATATTCTTCACGTGCGGTTTCACGGGCAACAAAACCTTGGCCAGTCTTCAGTTGTTCCCAAGTAGCATCGTCTACCTGTTCGCCACGAACAATATTAAAGTGTAGTATTTCTACACGTAGCTGTGAATCAAGAGCTTTAGTTGCCTTGCTAATGAGTTCATCCGTATCGAACTCAACCTGATAAATGGCTTTATGGTTGATCCTGGCCCACAATTCCTGAAATGCTTTCTTTTCAAAATTAACATTGAGTGGATTAGTCTTACCTTTACGATCGTTGTCCAGTGGCGGTAGATTACCATCACTATACACCCCATCAATAAGACCAACTATCTGATCAAAGTATGGTTGAAGATCGTCAGGCAAAGGTGCAATTACACCTGCTTTTTTGGCCTGAAGCCACGTTTCAGTAATATTATCCCGATCGTCCGTATAATCATGCTTTACCAGGTAGCGATAAATTTTCTTCGCCAAGTCATCACCAACCCTGATATCACCCTGTTCTGTATGCAGTATTTTTCCAATAAAGTATTTCTCATCAGCCTTACGCGGTCTGGCAGACAGAGACTCGCTAATATCTTTTTGCAACGCGGTGACAAAGTCTTTATAGCTCTCGCTCGCCACAACCGTTAATCGATTAATATCATGCACTGTCAGCGGATCGTCCATCCGATCGCCCAACTGATTAACCGCCAGACGCAATCCTCGTCCAACTTCCTGACGACGCGAGATGGTGTTGTCACTGTGTTTAAGCGTACAGATAACAAATACATTCGGGTTATCCCAGCCTTCACGCAGCGCGGAGTGAGAGAAGATAAAGCGGGTAGGTTCATCGAAACTAAGTAGTTTCTCTTTAGCCTTCAGGATCAAGTCGTAGGCGTCTACATCATCGGCTTCCGTCGCTTTTTTACCTAATACAGGATCAATCAGGCGCTTAGACTTCTTATCAATGGAGAAATAGCCATTATGGGTTTTTTCTACCGGGATTCCATTCAAGTAATGCTGGTAATCTAGCGTCAGTAGATCAGCCTGTAACTCAAGTTCACGAAGATATTCCTCTTCGAAGATCCGGGCGTACTCACCTTTGTCATCAAGTGCACTATAGTCGCGATATTTAACAACTTCATCAATAAAGAACAGACTCAATACTTTGATACCTAACGGGAACAGTTGGCGCTCTTTTTCAAAGTGAGCTTTCACTGCTTCCCGTATTTGCATTCGGCGTAGTGCCTCCTCGCTGACATCACCACTGGCATCGCCTGCCGTCAACTCAACTCCGTTAGTAAAACTGATCGTATCAGTATTGGCATTAATGTCAGAAACGACAAAGCCCTGATATTGCTCTAAACCATTTGACTGTTCAAATAGGTTGTAGCCTTTACCTACCTTACGCACATCACGCTTTATCGCACCGCTGGCGAATTTAATCTCAAATTCCAGTCGTGCCACAGGCGGCTTACTGGCAGATATTTCAATATTTTCCAGATAAAGGTAGGCATTAGTCCCCGCCAGCCCTCGCGTAGTAATTCCGCGTACTGCAATTTTTTTGACCAGCTTCTGGTTATAAGCATCCAGCGCATCAAGGCGGAATACTTTGTTATGCTCGGTTTTATGAGTGGCCGAGTAACGCAAAATAAAAAGAGGGTTGAATTCGGCAAAAGAATCCAGTGTTTTAGCACCTTCCATCTTTTGCGGTTCATCCAGGATCATGATTGGGCGGTTAGCCTTGATCACGTCTATTGGACGACGGGTCTGAAAGTCATCTAACTCTTCATAAATGCGACGAGCATCAGCACCACGCGCGTTAAAGGCCTGCACGTTGATGACCATGATGTTAATACCACCATCAGAAGAGAAGCTTTCTAACTGATGCAGTTCTTTCGAGTTATATATGAAGAAACGAGCCTGACGGTGATAATCCTCAAGAAAATGCTCCGCCGTAATTTGCAAAGACTTATAAACACCTTCTCGGATGGCGATGCTCGGCACCACAATAATAAACTTACTCCAGCCGTAATGTTTATTGAGCTCAAAAATGGTTTTCACATAGCAATATGTCTTACCAGTACCCGTTTCCATCTCAATATCAAGATTGAGTTTGGCTCCTGGATGATATTTGGTCTGCTTATTGCCATTCGCATCCCGGTAATTATCTAGCGCCGTTGACAGTTGCAGGTTTTGACGCGCCTGTACCGCCTGAATATTGGTCAGTAACTGCGACTCACTTAGCTGAATATCGGCGTTTTTGAACCCAGCTTCAACATAGGTTGTTGAGCCTGAGCGACCTTGAGCAGATGTACCAGGGTCGATTCTGTAGCGACGAGCAGCCTCATCGGGTAACTGGCCTTTAAAGCAGTCGATAACCGCCTGAACTGAGTCCGCCTGATATGCCTGATGTTTAAATTTTAATTTCATGCTGATTCCACCATCAGCGCCTCAAACCGCGCAATCCATGCATTAAATAGCGGGCACTGTTCTCTCATTTTGGTAATTCCAATCCGCTTTGCTATCGCAATTCCTTGCGTCGTTTTGCCAAATTTCCCTTCTGGCGTCCATCTGTTTAACCGCTTGGACGGCGCGGTTTCACGACCATTATTTATCGCTTCGGGTTCACCGCACTCAGCCACAACCGCCTCCACATTAGTCACAGGTATACCGAGTTCTTCCGCCAGGATTGAACTGTCGCTAAACAACAAAGCTTCAAACTCATGAAGCGCGATAAAGGGGATAAAACGCCGCGCGGACTGCTGTTCGGCAAACAGATTATTGACCTCATTCATCACTGCAGTATTCAAATGCTCAGCGATCTGCGCTGGTGCTCGCTGAGCAGGTAACGACTCCATCCCCGGCCATTCCGTCACGCCATAATAATCGACCAACGTCGTGACATAGGTGTCAGTACGTTGCTTAAGATGAAGACCAATATCCCGGCTCACCCGACTAAAACGTACATCTCCACCTTTCTGGCCAGGTTTACTCACCTGCGTGGCGGTCATAAAAATCATCCTTTCAGCCAGCCAAGGGGCTAGTATCTGTTCAATGAATACCTGCTCAGTCTTACCTTCAACAATGGCAATCACGTTAATATAACTATTCATAACGTGGGCCTCCGGCGATGACATTCTTGGTCCAGAGCTCTCCTACAGAGTAACTTTCCAGCCACTGCGCATAGTCAGACTCATTCAGCCGGGTAAACGTCGAAGAACCATCCTGGCGGTTCACCACCACAATATCGTCTATAGCAAACTGGTCGATAAGCGCCGGCGATTGAGTAGCAACAATCACTTGAGTGCGCTGCGCCGCTTGCTGAATTAACTCCGCCAGAATAACGATAGCCGCTGGGTGAAGCCCCAGTTCCGGCTCATCAATAATGATTGTGGATGGCGGTTTAGGCTGTAGAAGCGCCGTCGCAAGGCAGATAAAGCGGATTGAACCGTCTGAGAGATGGTAGGGCTGCATCGGATAGTCAGACCCTTTTTGTCTCCAGCTCAGGTTGACGTCTTCTTTGGTCCCCTGATTTCTTGGCTTAAGAATAAAATCATCAAAGAACGGCGTGACCAGCCGCACCGCATCAATAATTGCTTTATATTGATGTGGATGATCTTTCTGTAGATTCATCAGGAAAGGTGCAAGGTTGGCCGCATCTGTCCGCAGTACTTCACAGTCCTGAACGATCTCGTAATTACGCATCGCAGCGGTAGCACTGGTATCATGAAAATGATATATCCGCCACGAAGTGATAGCCCCATAGACGGGTTTTGAATATGCTGCATCAGGTTTATTTTCCAAAACCTCCATCGCCAGCAGGGATTTGCCATCATCGCTATCCCCTAATTCCCACCATCCGGTTGTTCCCCCCGAGTAGTAGCGCCCTTCATTTTCGATGGCGCAACCGTCTGCCGGAGTCGGTACTAGCGTAAAGCGATAACCACGAGAACCAAAGTGGGTTTCAAAAAACATTTTCTGAGTGATTTTACGCCCTTGAAACAGCAAATCTCCAGCGCCGCCACTGTCTCTCACGTAGCGATTTAAATTGCCCTCAATAAGCGCATGTAGCATTCTGAAGAAAGAGATAAAATTACTTTTACCCGCCCCGTTGGCCCCGACAATGACGTTTAGTTTCTTAAGCTTGAAGTCATTAAGCTCACGAATCGACTTAAAGCCCTGAATAGTCAATTTATCTAATGCAGTCCCCATATCGGTCTCCTTAGATAGTTTTTACGTCGGTGGTAGCACTGAGCTGTTTAAGCAACTGTTCGGCATTGGTTTTTGCTGCATCAGACGCGAAGCCAGCATCACGGAATACCAGCCGCAGCGGGCTGAATGCCGCAAGCTGCTTGATAAAATCTTCATCAATTCCGCCCGTTTTATCGAAACAAGCTACCAGTGCTCCGTGGCTGTTATCCAGTTGGGCATCGACAAAGAAGACGGCTTTATCAGCAATGGTTTCACGGCGGATCGGCAAAGTCAGATCGACGCCCCAGTCAAGCATAACCTGGAACAGAAGATCTTCTTCACTGCGATCGGATTTGACGTTTTCTACCTGTTCGAAAAGATCGTCCTGGGTTACGGTATCAGGGGCATAGTAGATATCGGACATATTAGAGGTATCAATTTTCAGGACGCGAAAACCAGTATCCCTGTTCCACTCAACAGCGCCGCTCTTTTGCTGTATAGCAACTCCAGCACGACGAGTTCGCTCCTTCGAAATTTCTGAAATGTATGGTTTTAATCCAATTTGTGTACAAAATTGGTATGCTTCTTTGGCATCTTTACTTTCTTGACCAATTGGCTCAGGGAATTGAACACTAATGAAACGACGAAAGCCGCCATCACGACGATTTATCTCCATCATCGCATGTGCAAGAGTGGAAGAGCCGGCAAACAAGTCTAGACAAATATCTTGTGGGGCTGTCATGAAGGATATTAAGCGTTCCATCAGAAGTACAGGCTTCGGATTTGAAAAAACTTTTTTCCCTTCTGGGAAAAGTGCCTTCAAATCATACGGGCCAGTCCTTCCATCTAGTTCGAAGACACTGGAAAGTTTGTCCTCAAATTCAGATGCATAAACCTTGAGTTCTATGATCTTTGATTCATCATTTCCAAACAGGATTTTTTTTTCTGCAAGAAGGCGGTTCATCGTTTCCTTAGGAAATCTATATCCCATAAGCGGTTCTTTACACGCTTTCCCTGTATCAGGATGCACTACATCATATCTATAGCCTTCTTTACCGGGGTTATGGACGCTTTGGCTTCCAGTATAGATACCACCGAAATCAATGTACTTGTAGCGATCTAACGGCCCTAGTTGGGCTTTATTCTCCCTAAACCACTTCGTATAAGCGGCTTGTAAATCATTAGCATTTGAATACTGAGTGATTAGCTCTTTCCCAATTTTAGCAAGCACGTCCTTTACGTCAGAAACGGAACTCTTCCAAACCCCCTCAAGATCACTTTTATTACGAGCAAAAATATGAATACTTTCATGCTCAATAGCTATATTACTTGGGTTGTTATCGGTAACGTTTTTCCAAATAAGAGTGCCAAGAAAGTTGGATTCACCAAATACTTCATAGCAAAGATGAAGCACATTTGCTGTTTCAGCATCATCAATAGAAATAGCAATAACCCCAGCTGGGGCCATCAAATTTCGGGCTACTCTTAAGCGTTGGTACATCATACTAAGCCAATCAGAATGGAACTTTCCATTTGATTCAGTATTGGAAACCAGACGATTTCCTTGCTCATCTGTTTGATTGCTCTGAATCAGATACTCATAGGTATTTCCTACAAAATCATCTCGATAAACAAGGTCATTACCCTTTTTACGATTGTAAGGAGGATCAAGATAAATCAATTTGATCTTACCCAGATAAGTCTCCTGCAGCAGTTTCAGTGCCTCGAGATTATCCCCTTCAATAAACAGATTCCGGGTTGTATCAAAGTTTACGCTCTCTTCGCGACAGGGGCGCAGAGTCTTAGCAATAGGTGCATTGGCTGTCAGTAACGCCTCACGCTTACCCGGCCAGTTAAGCTGATAGCGCTCCTGCGGCCCATCGACAATATGGCGCGATAACTCCTGCTTTAGCAGGTCAAAGTCGATAGCTTGCTTCAGCTTGCCATTCTCATCTTTAGACTCTGTTACGCAGTTGGGGAACAGCGTCGCCAGCTTGTCGATATTCTGTTCTACCAGATTAGGGCTGTGCATTTTCAGCTTATCCATAAATATTCCCGTAAAATTTTCTGATAATAATCAATATATTTAGTCATTTTCAGCCTGCAAGGCTGCTAGTGCATGCCGGAGCTCCACCAGCTCACGATTCAGCTCAACCCGGCGATTAAACTGTTTTTCGCGCTGAAGTTGTTTCTGCTGCTGGCTGATACGCCTCTCCTGCCTGGCTATATCCTCTAAACGCGCCATCCACATAGTTAAGGGTTCATCACGACGAGGCGGCAGTGTAGCCAATGGTTGCAGCAACTGTCGATACAACTGAGAGATATTCAACGCCACGGGTAACGGGACGAGGTCTTTTTCATCAGGTAGCGAAAACCAACCGGAAGCGAAGTAACGTATTGGTGTGACCTTATGCTGAACCTCTGTAACAGGGGGCTTATAGCCCAGCTGATATTGAATCTGTAGAACCTCATTGCACCTGCGGGTGACACGGAAGTACACGGGGAACACAATCAATGAATCAATTGCACGCAGTACCGCCACATCAATATCAGACGACCCGGATTTAAGTTCAATGTCGATAACCTGTAGTTCCGGATAATCGCTGTTTGCTACCAGATTCAGTGTTCCATCCGCCAGTTTATATTTCCAGACAATCTCCTGCAGTTGCACCACAAATGCTTGTCTAAGGGCAGAATCTGGATTCAACCTTTGGTAAAACGTTTCTTTTGGCAAGCGCCGATTTAACTCAGCTGAAGCTGGAAAACGATAATGCTGAGTCATCATCCACAGCCCTCATCAGAATTTTGAATGATGATAAAGTTAATCAATTCAAACTGTTCCAGCCCAGCAATCTCATTGTTCAGCGCTGAAGTAGGCCCACCACTAAACAGGCTGTCAATATCGCTCTGTTCCTTAACAGCTACCATCGAGTGAATTGCCCGATCCAGCAGTTCGGAATAATGACTCATATCCCTTCCGTCCAGCGTTTTCTGATTAAAACGCTGACAGGCTGCATCATCGGTAATCTCGCGACCTTTACAAACAGCACGAATACTGTCCAGAAGGGTCTTGATTTGCAGATGATTGATGGCCACAGATCCATCATCGGCAATATAAATAAGGTAATAGGGATGTAGACGATTCTGCCTATCTATGTTGACCCCATGATGGCGATTACGCAGCGCAAAGATGACACCAGGAACTAAGCCTTTAGCAGGTTCGGCAGATACAACTGTATGCAAGCCGTAAGGTAAACGGCGAATATCTGGATGAGTTTTCAGATACCCCAACAAGTCCATACGAAATTCGTTCAGACCCAAATCGGTAATCGAAACGCCTCCTTTCACATCTTCCAGGTCAATCACTTCTTCCTGCAGTCGTTTGAGCTGCTCCTTACGGTAAGCCACATCATTAGCCTGCGCCGTCAGGACGTTATCATCACCTGTTGAGGTGAGGTCGGTAATTACCATGCGGTTTTCTACCCGCTCTTTCAGATTGATGTACTCATCAAGGCTGATATCAGGCCAGTAATTAACCAACTGAATGTATTCATTGGTTGATCCAATACGATCAACACGGCCAAAGCGTTGAATAATCCGCACTGGATTCCAGTGAATATCATAGTTAATGAGGTAATCGCAGTCCTGCAGGTTCTGCCCTTCTGAAATACAGTCGGTACCAATCAGAATATCCAGACTGGCTGGTTCATCAGGTAAGATGTGATCCTTCGACTTTGATCGTGGTGAAAACAACGTCAGCAGGCTCTGAAAATCATAACCCTTCCCAATCGTCGATTTAACGGTACTACTTCCCGTGACTTTCCCTAGATGTAATCCGTGTTTTTGCCAGCATAAATCATGTAACTGCTCATAGAGGTAATCCGCAGTATCGGCAAAAGCAGTAAAGATCAAAACTTTTTTATTACCTGGATTGATAGGATTTGCCCATTTATTTTCAAGCACACCTTTCAGATGCAACAGCTTAGCATCATGTTCCGGCGTTACTCTCGCCATCTCATCTAAGAGTTCATCAATAATGGTTAGATCATTGACAAGATGGTATTCCCACGAAGGCAAATCCATATCCGCCAGATTAATTTTGACTTTCCCACCAGTCGAAAAAGCTTCTTCCAAATCATCAAGTTCAAGGTCGAGCTCAATATCCGGATCGCTAATTCCGTTATCAGGATCAACCGTCGTAAGCTCCTCTTCTAAACCGCTAGCCTTAAACGCGGCAATATTGTGCAGAGCATCACGTAATATTTTTTGCAAACTACTAAGCGTTAACCTGAATGCTTGTACTGAACTTTCCAGCCGCTTAAGCAGATTTATGGTCATCAATCGTTGTAAGGCCTTCTCGCGGTCAACCTGACGCAACGTACTGCCACCTTTTACGCTGGTATCATAAAGTGCTTCATATTTAGCCATACGACTCGGCAGAATATAACTGACCGGGGCATAAACAGCTAAACGTAGGCTGGATAACTGTTCAAAAATAGTATTAAAACCAATCACCTGCTCATGGGTTGTCAGAGAGGGTTGGAATGAAAGAGGCTTATTACGCGTAGGAAAACGACCAATGTCTTTGGTCTCATAAAAAGTTTGGATATGTTTGCGTGAGCGTGCAATAGTCACACTATCAAGCAAACGGAAGAAATCAAAATCGAGTGCATTCAATAACGCTGAAGCGGTGCGATTTTCCGGCGACAACTCCGCCCATACATTAAAACTTTTCTGCGCACGCCGAAATATTTCATCTATTCCTGATTGAGTACCAATCTGCCGATGGAGAGAACCAGGATCTCCTTCATACGCCAGAGCCAGTTGATTCTTCAGATCACTAAATTTGTTGTTTACTGGTGTAGCTGAAAGCATCAAAACCTTTGTTTTGACTCCTGCTCTAATTACCTTATTCATCAGAGTCTGGTATCGTGTTTCTCTCTCTTTAAAAGCCTGATTATTACGAAAGTTATGTGATTCATCGATCACTACCAGATCATAATTTCCCCAGTTGATCCGATTCAGTGCAATACCGAACGATTCTCCTCGAGTGCGCTGCAAATCAGTATGACATAGTACATCAAAGTTAAATCGGTCTTTTGCAAACGGATTAGTAACGAGATTCTGATTATAGTTGGTCCAGTTATCCGCCAGCTTTTTCGGACAAAGAACCAATACAGATTTGTTACGCAGCTCGTAGTACTTAACGACTGCCAGTGCCGTAAACGTCTTACCTAAACCGACGCTATCGGCAAGAATACAACCATTATAGGTTTCCAGCTTGTTAGTAATACCGGTCGCTGCATCCCGTTGGAAGTTGAAGAGTTTTTTCCAAATCAAACTATCCTGATAACCAGTTTTATCATTTGGCAGTACATCGTCATTGATATCTTCTAAAAACTCGCTAAAAAGATTATAGAGTAGTTGGAAATAAATCTGTTCAGGTGGGTTCTCCAGATAGACCGTACTCATGTAATGCACCAGGCGTTCGGTTACATCAGTCAGTTTTTCTTTATCTTGCCAGATTTGTTCAAAGAGCGTCAGAAATGTTGCCGTTGATGACGATTCATCTATGCCCATAACTAAATTGGAAACAGCGTTGCCTTTCTCATACCCAAGATCCACTGCCGTGAATCCTTGCAAAGGCTGATAAACAACTTCCTTATCATTTGCTTTAACAACAGCAAAAGGCTGCATCGGTGCTGGAGTTAAGTTTGAACGAAATTGAGCTTTACGACGGATCCATTCCGCACACTCACGGGCTATCGCTTTCTGAGTCAGTTTATTTTTTAGCTGGATTTCAAATTCGCTACCAAAAAAACTTCGCTCTTTATTTTCGCCAGGAATATGGAACTCGCGTTTTTCTTTTCTGAGTTTATCAACCGCATCTTCCTCTACAAATATAGGGGAAGTAAAAATGAATTCCAGGCTATCAATATTTTCAAGTTGTTCTTTCAGCGCATCAAATGCATAAATAGAAAAGCAGGATGCTGCGATTTTAAGCTTCACACCAGGTTGTAACGTCTGCTTCAGCTCATCTCCCAATAACGCATTAATGTTATCAATAAGTTTCATGATACTCTCTCGCGGCAGCCTAAAATGGAGTCTGCCTCAGGCTATCACTCAATAACACGGGGCAATCTCGACATTATTAGTCAGGGGGCACATTACTGGATGTCGAGTTATACCTGGTCAACAGCAGCCCCTGACTGTAGCCAAAAGATTGCCTGTTTCTTAAAAGCACTAATGCATGATGGCTCTGTGAGATGGAGGGGAAATGCATATGTTTCGTTCCCCATTCCAGTCCTACAACAGACAGATCTAATGGTCCTGCGATGCTATCACATAAGCATGATCAATTCAGAGCTATGTAAGTACAGTAACTGTTTACACAGAGACAATGCTGATGTTTCATGCAGGCAAGTACGTTTTCTTTAGTGGAACCAATAGCTTAGTCTCTATATCCACTTGCTCATAGTTTTCCACTAACGCACGAACCAGATCGTCAAGCGTCCATAGTGTCAACGGGATTGTAGAACGATCGGCTTCATAGCGCGCATCTTTGCTGAACCCACCGGTACTGACATACAGCCCGCGATCGTCTTTATGACGGCCACCGATAAAGCTACGGATTTGCTGGCTGCTCATCTGTTCCCGTCGGTGCTTCACCTCAACAATAATGCGCGGATTTTCGAAGCCAAAACCGTCAGGGGAAGCAATGATATCTTTCCCACGATCAGCACCAGCAGGCGATACCTGGGTTTTATATCCCATGCTGCGTAACACGCCAGCGACCAGATTTTGCATCTCATCCCAGTCGAGACGGTTGATACGATCCTTGATGCCTTCAAAGGCGATCATTTCCATGTCGCGCAGAGGATTAGAAACAACCTCATCCTCTTCACCTGAAACAGTTGATTCCGGCACGATATCTGAGACAGGCTTTTTGCCCTGCACTAATTCATTCACGGCAAAATCAGGCACCTGAAAAACCGTCAGCGTAGAGCCAAGAGTGTTTCTGGTTGCATCACTCAGACTATCGCGCTTAATCTCTTCCGCGTTCCACTTCACTTTACGGGCGATGCCCATGCCATCTTCAAGCCACTCGGCATGAAACTCAAAATCTGAGGCGATTTTCCCTATCAAATAAGTCCGATTAGAAGGTGAATAAGTGATAGCCCAGTCACCTTTCTGCATTTCATTCACAAAGCGCCAGACCTGGGAAGCACCGGAACGAACTGTGCCTGGCTTAGTCTGTGGCTCAAGCTCCTGATACCGGGTAAACAACTGCTCTCTTGAGCATCCCGGTTTCACATAGGGAGCGAGCTGCGACCAGCCGATTGCAACAACCTGTTTGTCCCTGAAGTCATCGTACAATTTTCCGCCATCGCCGCGGATCATCCACATTTTAGTCGCCACAATAATTCCTTCTGAAAATGCCTCACCGTACGGGCAGAAACTGTCTACCAGGATATGGTCATTCCATTCAGCCATCTTACGCTGGAAAACAGTCGATAAGATGGCCAATCAAATTCCTACCCTAAACCTGACGCCTCTCAAGGCTACTATAAATAGCCTCAATTTCACCTTTCAGGTTATCACCGCAATAAACCATCGATGTATCGTATCGTTCATATCGCGCTTCACGTGTCGCACTAAACCAGTTGAATGATCCCACGCACAGCAAGCCATCATCACCAATAACAATTTTGCTATGAACACGATTGACCAGTTTTGTCGCAATACCAAGGGCGTTCAGTTTCTCCAGCGCCGCTTTGAGGTTCTGCTGCTTCTCTTTTCGCTTCTCAAAATCATTATGTTCAGTGTTGTAGCTTCTGTCAGTGACAATCGTGACGTTAATACCACGTGAACACGCCGCAATCATAGAATCAAGAAAACCGGTTTGCTCCAGTTTTTGCCAGGTCAGCCATGGAGAAACTATCGTGATGTGTTTACCGGTATTTTCAAATGTCTGATTCAGGAAATTATCATGCTGCTCCACACCATGGAGTGTGTAGATTTTGGTCTCGGAAGTTTTTAAATCCTTACGCTCTTTATAATCAAAAGTGAGCGCATTCTTCTCTGACTCAAAGAGATATTTTGCCAGCAATCCCCGCGGAGATGAGGGTGGCTGGATCTCAAACAGGTCCATATCGCCGAAGACCAGGAAACTGTCCTTCGCACGAGAAACAGCAACGTTCAGCATGCTGTTATCGCTATCAATAAACCCGCCATCCTCATGTTTTGAATAGACTGGCGAGAATATAACAATCGCTCTTTCAGCGCCCTGAAGAGAATGCACGGTTCCCACTGTGAGCGACTTTTCATTCGCGCCTGTACTGATGCCTTGTTTACCCAGCGCCTGTTTGATGGTGGATACCTGAGCGCTAAAAGGCGTCACGATACCGACAACCTCATGAAGCGATTTGCCATAATGCGCTTCAATATCTTGCTGGTTATCTGTCAGCCAGGCAGCTATCGTTTCAGCCTCAAGCAAATTATATCGACTTCCGCTACTTGCCAGCTCTCCTTTACCATCAATATGGAGATAACCCATGGCGGGCATTAAATTGCTCTCTTCACACCCTCTTTTAGGCAACAACTTACCGTGATAGCAGAGCGTATTGCAGTATCCAATAATATTATCGAAGCACCGGCGGTGCTCATATAAGTACATACCACGAGCCAGTTCGGGATCATATTGGTAGCGTGAAGCACACTGCGCTATTTTCATGACGCTACCAGATGCGGCGCTTTTACCAAGCTCTGCAATTGCCGTATATTTCTCAGTTATCTCTTCTTGCGTACTACCTGACAGAATTTTTTCCGCCAGCATGTTACCTATATCAATAGCGGGAGCAATACTCCATATTGGCGGGATCTGTTCCGTATCACCAATCACCAATGCCTTTTTAGCTAAGACAAACGAGGCAGCAGCCACTTCAGGAAGCACCTGCCCGGCTTCATCGACAATGAGTAAATCGGCGAAGTCATATAAATAGCTTTTCTCGAATTTACGCTGCCCTTTGTGTTCACTTATCTGCATATTGCCGGGCAGCATATAGCAAGTCATGACCACGCATGGTGTGAGTTTCATTCGGCGTTGCCAGCGGGCGGCTACCCCTTTAGCTCCTTTCTTGCCCTTCTCTTTTTGCAGATCATCGATCTTCGCCATATCCATTAGCCAACGACCTTCCCAGTAGTGGGTCGTCAGTAAGAATGCAGGGAAGCGAATCTGCGTATCAGCCAGTTCATCTGCCTGTGAGAAGCTCAGCTCCTCGTCGCCCTCATGCCCTAAATCAAGTGCCAGCCTCTGCCATTCCTGAGCCGCCTGCTGTTCTTTAAGAACAATTTCATGGGCGGAGTCAATCTGCTGCCGGTATGCTGTTTGCTCGCGCTCAGCGGAGTTGAGCAGTCCATCTATATTACGTTCGATGGTTTCAGGATCCGACCACTGATTTCCCGCAATCAGCGCACCTAATTTATCTTCGAGAAACAGTTGTATTTGGTACTGCCGTTTACTGCGAACAGCCGGGAGCCAGGAAAATAATGAATAGATCAGCGATTCACCGGCCCGATATTTTTTCCATTCTGCTTTAGCTCTCTTCAGTTGAGTGACTTTTTGTTCTTGCCCGGAGAGTAATTTATTTAAATTATCGAGATATTGCTCAATGTCGTTAGCAATAAGCTCTCGCGCCTCCCGAACCTGGCTTAACGTTTGCCATGTTGCGTTCAGTCTTACCAGTTGTTCGAATTTTTCTGCCAACTGGCCATGAAGGAGTTCAATGACCTTTTCAGGGGATGAACAATCTTTTTCAGGAAAGGCTGCCTTAGCTTTCTCCAGATAAAACAGCAGAGCATCCTCTACATACTCTTTCGACTCAACCTGGTTGAAGAAAACTTCAGTTTGATATTTTTTGGCTGCCTCGGCTTTACGAGTGCTTGAGGGAAAATAAGCGCCGAAGCTTTTCAGCTCTGGCAACCATCGTCCGGCCATTGCACCAGTACCCTGGGAAAAATCTTTCCCGAACGCCTCGATAATGTTGGTTACTGCCTGGTTATTCGTTGAAGTCGCGATAATAACCGGAGGTTCTGCTTTTTCGAGAGCCGCTCTGGCCCACTGCGTGGCGATGATAGAAAGCACCAGCGTCGTTTTCCCGGTTCCAGGAGGGCCGTTAACGGCAAGGATATCGCCATGCCTGGCATCCAGAAAATGGCTTAAGGCATCGCGCTGAGCCTTTACCAGCGGGAACTTATCTCCGGAGTGTCCAAGCCTGTCGCTGAATTTTGCTTCCGGAGCGAGCAAAGACTCTGCAGCATGAACCTCCCGCGAGGCGAAACGATTGAAAAGCGGCACATCCTTTTTGCAAACAAGCAGGTGGTCATAAAGCGAAAGGATATGGAAACTGGCGCCGCCAGATTGCGCCGTTTTAACAATATAACCGTGCTCAGCGAGTTCATATTGCTCGGGATTTTTAATCCAGTCGCCGACAACGTTCTTCAGTAGCCTCTCTGAATCATCCAGATATCGACGCCAATCCTGCTGCCAGGCTGCATATCGTGCTTCTCGTTCTTCATCCGTTTCGGCAGTGTTATCAACGCTGTCATCAAAGTTGATAGAGAATGACGTATGTGTCGTTTTATATTTGTCATACTGCTCAATCTCACCAATCGAAAATGCCCCTTTTGGCAAAGGTTCAAGCAGGTCTCTGGGAATGGAGGTCGCTGGCGTCGGATATAAAAAACCTTCACGGCTCAATAGGGCTGGCGTCACTATCGGGGTAACAATATCAGGCGCACCAGCGGAACGGTCCTTTCCATGCTGCAGTAACCGGAAATAAACCTTTGGCCGCAAGATGACATCGACTGTTTCGACGTCGTCTTTTTCTCCTTCAAAAAATTTATCGACGATCGCTTCGTCAAGACGTCCCGCCGCTATCCCATGCCAGTGAGTGAAATTTTTGGCGTCTTTCCGTTCAAAACTGCCCTTTCCTGACTCAGCATCTGCCAGCGAGTTGCGCCAGTATGAGGCAAATCCTAAAGCATTTTCATCCATTACCAGTCCTATGACTCAATGAAATCCATTGATTTATCGAATATAAAATCACCGTATGGATAACTATTGTCCACGTTGAAAGGCTGGCTGCAATGTTTTGTTCACGCTTCGATACAAATGACCTCGATGAGCTGTTTTCAGACATATGGGCAAGGAAAGATCATCGTTGTATAAATAATCGAACAGTTAAGCTTTCTTCCCTACGAGATATCATCAGGACGAATCAACTTAGGCGCAGTAAGAGCACTGAATGTTTTCGTTATGCCTTCTTATTAATGCTGTTCAATAGGCTGGTTGCGAATACAACCAGCAATTGATGTGGCGGATATCAGTTGACCGAATCAATCAACGCGGACAACAATGCGTTGAAGTTATTATGCGACTCAATAACATAACCCGTAGACGCTTTATCTCGGATCTCGAAACAGTCATCTTTGAAGCTGTAGGCAAACACGGACATACCATCTTCGCCAATCAGTACCTTGTCAGAAAGTTTCGGATCGACATAGCTCTCGTTATCACGTATCTCAAAATTGCGGATGTAGATATTTGACCATACTGGCTCACCGTTCTCCGCCTGCACCATGCTGTACAGCATCAAACCGTTGTACTCAAATCCATCCATGATTTGAAACATATCAGAGTAGTCCAGCCGTTTAATCATCAGGCGCTGGATATCCTCATAAACCCTTCTCTTCTGAGCATCCCATTCAGCAGGGGCAGCTTTGCGCATTAGATCCGCCATTACATCCGGGGCTACTGGGTTGGCTACCGGGTAATTATTATTAACCAGCAGTATTTTGAGGATGCCGGGAGTGAAATAACTCTTTAGCTGAACGGGTAGCAAAGCAGGCATTGCTATTGTTCTTCCCTCCTCGTCACAAAACTCGACAAGATAGCCCAGCGTCGGGGTATCAAAAACCATAACGATCGTACCCACCGTCCCTTTTACCAGTCCTTCATCCGGTAAATCCTCGCTTAAAACCACAACGTCTAATTCAGCTTTTTTCATTTTTATTTTCTCATTTAACGAATATGGTTGTCAGGCGAGGAACTAACGCGTCTGTTTCATACATCCAGCCTGTACGCACGATCGCAGTTTCACCGTTGACGCCTAAAATAGGCATATCGACAGCCATTGTTTGCCCGTAATTATTTGCCTGCAACACTTTTGCTGGGGCCGATAATACGCCTTCCTGAATTCTTGCAGCTAAAACATCTGCATTAGTTGGGTTGTATCCCAGCGCTGACTCAAACACCCTGGCTTTGTGCCCCCCTGTAGGATGTGTTGAATCTAAAGCATAAGTTGCGAGTTTTTTCGGGTCGATAACGGCGTGTTCAGCGTTCACCAACGTACCGCTTTCAGATGTGAAACCTTTTACATATGGGCTTTCAAAAGTTGGTATTTTACTGAGACTCGATATTTCATCTAATTCACTGAGAGGGTTTAACCTGCCCATTGTCAATCCTGCCGCAATGGAGGCACCCGCAATGATTAGCCCTTTGTTGTTCATGATTTGATCGTAGCCCGCTGGAGCATCCCCACCGAGCTGCTGCGCGGTTTCGTGAAACCCTTCAATATTGCCGTTATACACACCGCCAGCAGCCAGTAATCGGCCAACAGCTTTACTGTTCAGCGTCTTCCCCGCCGGCACGGTTGTTGGTGCGTAATAATCATAGTGCATACGTTGAGTGGGGGCTGGCTTCCTGCCTTGCCGATCGGCAATCGCATGCTGATAGGCGCTCGTGATTTCGGCGTTATACCATTCATGCCATGATGAGGCTGTAAGGGTGAAAATCAAATCGCCGTTGTCGTCGATGTAAAACGGGTTCCGGTCGCTGCTCCAGCGCCTGGAGGTATCCATGTAGTGGCACAGTAAATTTGGCCACCTGATTAAAGGTGATATTCTCACCTCAACACAAAACAGGTGACTTAATGAACAAGAAAACTAAGCGTACTTTCACCCCCGAGTTCAGGCTGGAATGTGCACAGCTGATTGTTGATAAGGGCTACTCCTATCGACAAGCCAGTGAAGCAATGAATGTCGGTTCTACCACGCTTGAGAGCTGGGTACGCCAGCTCAGGCGAGAGCGCCAGGGGTTTACGCCCTCTGCCACACCCCTTACTCCAGACCAGCAACGTATCCGCGAGCTGGAAAAGCAGGTTCGCCGCCTGGAGGAACAGAATACGATATTAAAAAAGGCTACCGCGCTCTTGATGTCCGACTCACTGAACGGTTCACGATAGTTGCCAGACTGAGTGACAGCCACACGGTCGTCAGCCTGTGTTCTGCTCTGGGAATACACCGCAGCAGTTACCGATACTGGCGAAAACGACGCGATACGGTTAATCCGGCGCGAGTCAGGCTGTGCAGCGAAATACGCCGGGCGTGGAATCAGAGCCGGGGCTCAGCAGGGGCGCGCACTCTGGCTGACATGCTGATCCAAAACGGCGTCCCGATGAGCCGTTACCGTGCGGGGCGTCTGATGAAACATCTGAACCTGGGCAGTTGCCAGCCTGGAAAACATCAGTACGATAATGCCCGTCAGAAGCATACCTTCCTGCCGAATCTGCTTGGGCGCCAGTTCGCTGTGCCCGAGCCAGATCGGGTATGGTGCGGAGATATTACGTATATCTGGGCAGGAAATCGCTGGTGCTATCTGGCGATCGTTATGGATCTTTTTGCCCGCAGGGTTATCGGCTGGAGTCTGTCAGCGCATGCCGATACCGCACTGATAAGCAACGCTCTGCGGATGGCTTATGAGACGCGTGATCAACCGCATGATGTCATGTTCCATAGCGATAGTAATAATGCCGGTGTCAGTCTTTACCACCACTCAGTTTGCCGTTTAACCCGATTGGTGTGATTACTGATGCAGTGAAGACCTTCCCGCATCCTGACTCACACAGCGATCGACCTTTTGTGTCCTGCCCTGGACCCGTCGGTTGCTGGAAGCGCCTTCATGCGAGGCATCTCCTCACCGATGCGCGTGACTCAAGAATGGCCTGACGGCTTGTCTCGTTACTGTCCTGTCCGGGTTATCTGTCTGGAGATTCAACTCTGTTTCCTTACAGGAGCTCTGTCATGGCTGATAAAGTTACCGAAGCCGCCGTTGTGGGTGGCGTGGATACACATAAAGATCTGCACGTTGCCGCTGTCGTTGATCAGAACAATAAAGTCCTGGGGACCCAGTATTTCGCCACAACACGACAAGGTTACCGGCAGATGCTGGCATGGATGACCTCATTTGGGGCATTAAAGCGAATTGGTGTTGAGTGTACAAGCACCTATGGATCAGGTCTGCTTCGCTATTTGCAGAATGCCGGGTTAGAAGTTCTTGAAGTCACCGCCCAGACCGGATGGAACGACGCAAACGGGGTAAAAGTGACACGATTGATGCTGAGTGTGCTGCTCATGCCGCATTCTCCGGAATAAGAACCCTCACACCCAAAACGCGCAATGTCATGAATGAGTCTCTTCGGGTGTTAAAAACCTGCCGAAAAACAGCGATATCTGCCCGCAGAGTCGCTCTCCAGATTATCCATTCCAATATTATCTCTGCTCCGGATGAATTACGTGAACAGCTCAGAAATATGACGCGTATGCAGCTCATCAGGACTCTGGGATCCTGGAGACCAGATGCCAGTGAATACCGCAATGTTACCAACGTTTATCGCATTTCATTAAAGTCCCTTGCCCGACGCTATCTCGAATTACATGACGAAATCGCTGATCTGGATGTCATGATTGCGGCAATTGTCGATGAGCTGGCACCTGAACTGATTAAACGTAATGCTATTGGATACGAAAGCGCTTCACAGTTGCTGATCACTGCTGGAGACAATCCCCAACGGTTAAGATCCGAATCAGGTTTTGCTGCACTGTGTGGTGTCAGCCCGGTTCCTGTCTCTTCAGGAAAAACGAGCCGTTATCGACTTAATCGGGGTGGAGATCGTGCTGCAAATAGTGCACTTCACATCATCGCTATCGGACGTTTACGAACCGACGATAAAACGAAGGAATATGTTGCCAGGCGAGTAGCCGAAGGACATACAAAAATGGAAGCAATACGCTGTCTTAAGCGCTATATCTCACGCGAAGTCTATACATTATTGCGAAATCAAAATAAGCAGGTCAACAGCATCCCGATAATGGCTTGACTCTTAGAAGGGCGTCCAGGGAAGCCAGTATACCGGTCTGAAATATCAACAACTTCTCTGGAGTTACAGAATAAAACAAAGCGTCAGTCGGCGGGGAAACTGCTGGGATAATAGTCCCATGGAACGCTTCTTCCGCAGTCTGAAAACAGAATGGGTACCGGTGAATGGTTACGCAGGCAAGGACGAAGCCCGACAGCAAATTAATGGTTACACATTGAACTACTACAACAGCGTCAGACCTCACCATTATAACGGTGGGTTGACGCCGGAAGGGTCTGAGAACAGGTACCATTTTTACTGTAAAACCGTGGCCAATATTACTTAACCACTACAATGTTACGCAGTGCCCTGGTTCGCCAGCTCGCAATAACACCGCCGAAATCGCCGGGGATTATCGTGAGATTCTGGATGAATCCGGTGTGATGCCTGACCCCAAGATGGTTCGTGACTGCCAGGGTACTTACACTCCAGCACAACATCTGCGCTTTCAGCAACGCCTGAATGACATTAACGATATGCAGGAGTGATATTAATGGCACTTAAATGTCCCGAATGCGGTACGACGGCACACGCCAGAATCTCCGCCTATGAAGCACCATCGGTTAAACGCTCATGGTATCAGTGCCAGAACCTGGAATGTTCCTGCACATTTACCGCACTCGAAAGTGCGGATACGATAATTATGAAACCCCGACGCAATGAAAATGTACCAGTCGAACCGGAGCAACCTGAAAAGCAGCAGAGAACGCTCAATCGCTATGGCTCCGCGTCGAAGCTGTCAGGCCGTCAGCAAATCCCTGTCTGGTTAGCAAAAAACGCCCACGTAATCCCGGTCCAGTACCGGGATTTTTTACACCTTTTCCCTGGCTGGCCTGAGAGCGCGTGAGTGCATGTCTATGGCGCATGAAAACGCATGAGTATCATGCGCCATTTTTGACGCGAAAGCCCTTGTGCGGCAGCTTCTGAGACGATTTACGGGGTGCATGAAAACCAGTCTGTTAAGCGAAGCGGGCAGGCGGGCGGGGCTGCGCGCGATGAGGTAAAGCACAGTTAACTTATCTGCAGAGATCAGTGCAAGTATTGAGATAAGATCAAAACGAAAAATATAAAACCTTTTAATACCAAGCTGTTCAGTTAGGAGGCATTGACAACTGTTAAAGATAAATAAATTGTTTGTTACAAGCCCTCTCCCGCAATATAGCGGAACTACAGTAAATCCAAACGGAGTGTGATTTAGCAGGTGGTATGCAACGCTTTATCATGCAAAGTGAGCATAGATTTTCTGTACGTATCCCCACTATTTATCTTGCCTAGCGCCATACATTCCGCCATAGACCACGATTGAATTTTATGTGAAATAAACATATAAAGTTGGTTGTATAAAGCCATTGAATGTGTATCGACAAGCTAAAATTTAGAGCAGTAACTATGTTCAACAATGCGAGATGTATAAAAATCATTCGCAATGATGTCCATGAAGGAAAAAGTTGCTTATAATCATATCCATTACAGCACACCTAGTATAGCCATGAACAACAAATGGAATATATGATGAAAAATAACAATAAAATCAAACCATTATTGAATAACATATCTTCGCGACTTTGGGATGGCCGCGCAGCAGTACTTATAGGTGCAGGATTTAGTCGAAATGCAAAACCTTTAACTAATAAAGCAAGAAAATTCCCTATGTGGAATGATTTAGGCGATATTTTTTATGAAAATATTTACTGCGAAAAAAATGTCAACAAATACTCAAATGTGCTAAAGCTTGGTGATGAGGTACAAGCGGCCTTCGGTCGTGCGACGCTTGATAAGTTAATAATGGATCATATTCCGGATAAAGAATATGATCCATCTAAATTGCACATCTCTCTTTTATCTTTACCATGGGTTGATGTTTTCACAACAAACTATGACACGCTGCTTGAACGTGCATGTGTATATGTAGACTCCAGAAAATATGATGTGGTGCTAAATAAAAATGACTTGATGAATGCAGAAAGACCCAGAATTATCAAACTTCATGGCAGTTTCCCATCAGAGCGCCCCTTTATAATCACTGAAGAAGACTATAGGAAATATCCTCTAGATAATTCCCCCTTTGTAAATACGGTACAACAATCACTTATAGAAAATACACTTTGTTTAATTGGGTTTTCTGGTGATGATCCTAATTTTCTAAACTGGATTGGCTGGATAAGAGATAATCTTGGATCAGAAAATTCGCCCAAAATATATTTGATAGGTCTTTACTCATTCAATGAAGCACAGCGTAAACTGCTTGAAAAAAGAAATATTTCAATTGTAGACCTTTCTTTGCTTGGTGACTTTGGCAATAATCATTATTTAGCTCACCAGCATTTTATACAGACACTTTACGGAACAAAAAATAAAGAAAACTTAATTGAGTGGCCAGCAACAATTAATCGAGAGCATATTTCTTTCGATGACAGCCCTGAAGTCAAGATGCAAAAAATAGAACGATGCATAATTGAGTGGGAGTCAATAAGAAAATCTTATCCAAATTGGCTTATTTTACCTGAATCTAACCGCAGTAATCTCTGGCATAGCACCAGAGAATGGTTGCCTGTGGTTTCTTACGACGTAGCATGGAAGAAATATGCCGATATCAATTTTGGTTATGAGTTAACATGGCGGCTAAATAAAGCATTATTGCCCTTGTTTAATGACACATCGGAGTTTCTATTTAAACTAATAGAAAAATATCAAAGTGAATATAGTGATAACTTAATCAGTAATGAGTTAACTGATAAATATTCTACTATCATTGTTAGTTTAATGAAATTTCTCCGTCAAGAAAATCTAACTACAAAATGGAGAAAGTTAAATAACTTACTTATTCCAAACCTAGACAGGCTCACTCCAGAAATCAAATCAGAATATTATTATGAGAATATTTTATATTCTTACTTTAATTTGAAGTTTGAGGAAGCTCGAACAAAACTTTCAAATTGGGAAACCAATAAACTTCTTCCACAACATGAAATCAAAAGAGCAGGGTTACTCGCTGAGTTTGGTATGCTTGATGAAGCGATTAACCTTCTGGAAGAGACTCTATCAATTATTCGCCGAAACAGTCTTTTATCGTCAAAAAACATCGATTATTCAAGCGAGTCACAAGAAGCTTATTGTATATATATACTAAGAATGTTCAAACGAAGCTGGAAAATTGATAGTGAGAATGATGAACATTCATCAGAATACAAGTCTCGCCTAGCAACCTTATCGCAATATCGTTGCGATCCAGAAAACGAAATTAAATATTTGGAAATCAAGTTAGAGTCCTCACATGGTATATCTGAAAACTCAAAGGATGCGGACTTTGATCTTAACAGAAGAACAGTGACAACTTATTTTGGCGGAAGTCCGGCTGAACTTAAATCCCTTGACGCTTATAATTTTCTATTACTGGCAGAAGAACTTGGACTACCATTCCACATACCTGGGATGAATATTTTCAGTAGCATAGTTGAAAATGCAGCTCGACATTTATATTCATACTCGCCAGAATTTGCCATATTCTCAATATTTAGAACGTTTAACAATAGCAAAGTAAAAAGCCTATTTAATCGAAGTAGAATCTCCTTATTAGAAAGAAAAAAAGTTGAAGTTTTATTTGATGGATACTTTAAAAAGTATGAGCAAATTATCTTAAAAAAAGTAGATGAGAGACTAAGTGACAAGCTTGAAAATGAAATATCCTCACTATCAATAATTCCGGAAATATTATCAAGGTTAGTCACGAAAATTTCATTCGAAAAGAAAAGAGATATAATAACCCTTCTTCTTAAACTCTTTAATTCGGAGAGTTTTTGTGATTTCGCTGCAACAAAAGATTTACTTAGACGTACTATAGCGAGTATGAATGATTCTCAAAAAATATCTCTTATAGATATTTTCATCGATTACCCATCTAAACCACTCGCCGACAAATTAAGTATGGGGCGGCGGTATGATTTTATTACTCCGTTTGAGTGCTTACTGTCTTCCGTTATTAATCCACTCCATCGTCAAACGAAAAAAATCACCTCTGCCAAAATCAAAAAAGATATAGATGATTTAAAAAGCAACGATCAAGAATTAAGAAAAGCAGCTTCACAGAAATTGATTACTTTGTATAATCTTGAGTTACTTAATAAATCAGACATTACAAGTCTTATAAAAAATTTATGGGCTAAACGAGATGAATATGGTTTTCCTGTTAATAGCGGTTATTATAGATTTTTCTTTATAGATAATCTTCGCCCTGAAAATGAAGATATCGAAGAGAAATTTATACCAATAATAAAAACATACGGTTTCCCTATTCAAAATGGAAATAGCGTAAGCATTACCGGAGGGAATAATACTTATTGCAAAGAACTTAATGGTGCCCTTTATCATATAAACCCATCAGAAAGTATTTTATCAGAAATTATTTCAGTGATGAGTAAGTGGTTTTATAATGATAAACATTGGCTTAAACGGAGTGACGATATTTCAAAAGAATTTACGCTTAGATTTAGAAATATAACAGATATTCTTACTTCAATTTTGGAAATGCACTATGCGAAATTAAGTCGAGACACAATTGCTGAAATTGCCAACTTAATACAACAGATGAAATATTCAGGAATACCTGCAAACTCTGCACTTACTATGCTTTCAATGAAACAAAAAAACCGTTCACTAACTCTTTTGCAGGACATAAGTTCTGGGCTATATAGTTTCACCAAGGCAGAAGTAATTGAAGCGATAAATTCAATATATGTCCTAATAAGAAATAAAGAATATCCTTCGGAAATAATTTCTATACTTAGTGATAAGATAGCATGGAGTCGTGAACCATGCCTTCCTGAATGCTATGATCTAGCCAGGTTTATATTAAACTCTAATGAATTTACTATTTCTCATGAATTTATAAATAAAATCCTATGTGGTTTAAGAGGCTTGTTATTCGCGGAGGGGAGCGAGTTTTTGAATAATAACGATTGCTTGAGCCATTTAGAAAAGAAACTAAGCGCAACAAAGTTAGCAGCATCTATTTTTCATCGAAATAATAGTCTAGGTATCTTACAACCAGATATAATCCAAGAATGGGAAAAAATGTGCAATTCCAAAAACGAGTTTGATGAAATAAAAAATGAATGGGATAACCATATTTAATTATCAAATTAGCAACTAACTTTTAGTTCTTTATTTAATCTCACCTTTTCCCAAAATCAAAAGGTGAGATTAATTTTACCTTATTTGCATCAAGGAAATCCGCCCACCATTGAACCATCAAACGACGCTCATCCAAATGCTCAGATGTATGAATATACGCAGCACGTACATTATTTCTTTCAGAATGGCTCAACTGACGTTCTATAGCGCCATCACTCCACAACCCTGATTCCCCCATTGCGCCACGTGCCATCGTTCTAAATCCATGCCCGCAGACCTCGGTTTTCGTGTCATAACCCATTGCACGCAATGCACTGTTTACCGTGTTTTCACTCATAACCTTAGTTGCGTCATGATCTCCCGGGAACAGCAGCTCTATATCACCACTAATTTGCTGAGCTGCTCTAACAAAACCATCGCCTGTCGACTGAGAGGAACGATATGCTCCTCTTTCATCTTCATACCCCGGTATGAGTAACGCACGACTTTAATTTCTTCTTGCTTTGCCAGTATACGCCAAAGAGATTTATCGAGGTCGAACTCATCCTAGCGCGCGAAACGTAATTCACTGGAACGCACAAAAGTTAGTAAGGAAAGCTCAACCGCGATCCGCGTCATTACACAGCCACGATATGCTGCAAGACGAGCAACAAACTCAGGGAAGCGGCTAGAGGGTAAAGCAGGATAGTGTCGTGCTTTGGTTGTTGATAAAGCACCAGCCATATCAATGGCCGGGTTAGAGTCGATGTAATCGTTCTGTACGGCATAACGCATGATGGCCGTGACACGTGCTGAAGACGCTGCGCGACGTCATGTTTACCACTGGCATCAACTTTTTTAATCGGGGCTAACAGGTGGCTGGTTTTGAGCTAGCGAATGTCAGACGAACCGATATGAGGGAAGATATAAAGCTCAAGATAGCGAAGAACGCGCGATCGATGGTCTTCACTACAGCGCTTGTTACTGGCATGCCATTCGCGAACAATGGTTTCAAAAGTATATGCTCCCGCGTTTTCGGCCTGAGCTTCTTTCTGTTCGGCTTTTGGGCCAATGCCCTGTGCTAACAGCTTTTTAGCTTCGTCGCGCTTGGCCCTTGCCTGAGCAAGCGTCACAGTAGGCCAAACACCAAAAGCAAGGCGATCCTCTTTTTTGTCAGAGGGGCGTCTGTATTTCATGCGCCAGTATTTAGAACCCTTGGCCGAAACCTCGAGATACAAACCGCCGCCATCGGCCATTTTGTAGGTTTTGTCTTTGGGCTTTGCGGTCTCTACCTGCCTGGCGTTGAGCTTCAGTTTGGGGGCACATTTCTAATCGAAGTTAAGATGCCCCCAATGACATCCGGATTTCAACGGACAACCTCAGACGACTCAGGACGTAAAAATTGCTGTAAGCATTGATTTTTAAGGGATAATTGGACTTTCTCGGATGATCTTGGAAGTACTTATGGTGCCGAAGGCCGGACTCGAACCGGCACGTATTTCTACGGTTGATTTTGAATCAACTGCGTCTACCGATTTCGCCACTTCGGCACTGAAGGGATACGGAAAACGTTTTGGATTATACCTGTCGATAGCCACCATGCAAGCGACAGCGTGCATCAGTCGTGCTAAGTGTTGAAAAAAACAGCGTAATCCCACAAACGAGCGGTGCGGCGTCACATTTTTACCCATCAATGCGCAGCAAACCGGCTCCCTGGCCTTCGCTTCCCTGCCCCTACGACCAACACATCACAATCCCGCTCCAATTTTTCTCAAACCCATCTCACATTACACCCTCATCGCGTCAACGTTTTATCGCCGCCAACCATAAGCATTTACGCTTCCTCAAACACTCAATATAAGATTCCAGAATAATTAATGTAATTGATTTATATATTCCATAAAAACTACTCCATCGCTTTTTCTTATTACCGCAATCCTTAAGGATTTATTAATTACGTCAATATTTTTTATAACTTTACATTAATGAAAAGTTTTGTGTTCGTACTTTATTCCAGGATTTTCCTCAGGCGTGAAAGTTCCGGTAAATACTATTTTTACTAGTCGCTGTACGAGTCTCGATGGACATCTTCACTCGGTGAATTAAATCAGGAGAAAGACTGTGACTACCCTAAAACCTTTACTGGCGCGTAACCGCAGCTGGGCGCTGCAGAAGTGCCAGCATGACCCGGAATATTTTGAAAAACTGGTGGCCGGGCAGCGGCCACATTCGCTGTGGATTGGCTGCTCCGATAGCCGCGTTCCCGCCGAAGTGCTCACCGGCAGCCATCCCGGCGAACTCTTCGTCCACCGCAATATCGCTAACATGATTGACCCCGCCGACGACAACTTTATGAGCGTACTGCAATATGCCCTCCACTATCTCGAGGTCGAACGGGTGGTGCTCTGCGGCCACTACGGCTGCGGCGGCGTACAGGCGGCGCTCTCGTTGCCGGAGATGCCGCTGGCCCACGAGTCCTCGGCGCTGGCCCGCCGCATCGGCTCGCTGCGCGATACCCTGCAGGGTGATATCGCTAATCTGACACCCACTGACACTGACACCGACGCGGCCGAAGCGCTCAACGCCCTGGTGGAGGCCAACGTTCGCGCCCAGTTCAGCCGCCTGCTTGACTGTGACCCCGTACAGACGCTGCTCGCCAGCGGACGGCCGCTCAGCCTGCACGGCTGCGTCTACGATCTGACATCCGGCCATCTGACCACTCTCGTCGAACACCTCTCACCTCAGGAGCATGCCCCATGAATACTCTTCGTCAGGACTCTCTCGCAGGCATTGTCGTCTTCCTTGTCGCCCTGCCGCTGTGCCTCGGCATCGCCCAGGCCAGCGGCTTACCGCCCTTTGTCGGTCTGCTGACCGGTATCATCGGCGGCCTGGTCGTCACCGCCCTCAGTCCCTCCCGCTTCGCCGTCAGCGGCCCCGCCGCCGGACTGGTCACCATCGTCGTCGCCGCCATTGAATCCCTGGGTTCCTTCTCCGTCTTCCTGATGGCGCTGGTGCTGGCCGGCGTGCTGCAGCTGCTGTTTGGCATTCTGCGGGCCGGGCGCTTTATCTCGCTGGTTCCCGCCAGCGTCATCAAAGGTATGCTGGCGGCGATCGGCATCCTGCTGATTATGCAGCAGATCCCCGTCGCGCTTGGCAGCGCAGAAGAGACCGGGCTCGCCGATATCGTGCAGGGTAACGCCACCTTCTCCCTCAGCGCTATCGCCGTCGCCCTGGGCGGCCTGCTGGTGCTATGGCTGTGGGGTTCGCCGCTTATCCGCCGGGTGAAGAGCCTGCGCTGGATCCCCGGCCCGCTGATCGCGGTCCTGCTCGGTTGTGTCACCACCGTATTAATGACCCAGGCCGCGCCACAGCAGCTTGCCTCCCTGCCGCGCATTACCCTGCCGGAGTTCGGTAGCCTCGGAGATCTGCTGGGCGAGCTGGAGTCTCCTGCGTGGAGCGCGTGGCGTAATCCGTCGGTGTGGATGGTGGCGCTGACCCTCGCGCTGGTCGCCAGCCTCGAAACCCTGCTCAGTCAGGAGGCGCTGAAAAAACTGCGTCCGCAAAATCCGCCGCCTTCGCCGAACCGCGAAATGGTCGCCCAGGGCGTCGGCAACCTGCTCTCCGGCGTACTCGGGGCGATGCCGATCACCGCGGTCATCGTCCGCAGCTCGGTCAACGTCAGCAACGGCGCGCAGAGCAAACTGTCGATCTTTATCCACGGCGTGCTGCTACTGATCTGCGGACTGTGGTTTAGCGGCCTGCTGACGTTAATCCCACTCGCCAGCCTCGCTGCCGTACTGCTGTACACCGGCTATAAGCTGGCGACGCCGCGGCTGTTCATTGAACAGTTCCGCCAGGGCGCCGCACAGTACGTCCCCTTCCTTGCCACCATTGGCGGGATTATCGGCTTCGGCATGCTGGCGGGGATCGGGATAGGACTCGCTGCCCAGGTGGCGTTCAGCATCTGGCGTAGCCATCGCCATTCGCTGCAATTGGCCCGTTACGACGACCACTACGTGCTGCGCATCCAGCAGAACCTGACCTTTTTACACAATCCACATCTGCTGGCGCTGCTGGCGAAAATTCCGGAAAAGAGCGTGGTGATCGTCGAGCACGATAACGTCGGCTACCTTGATCCGGATGTGCAGGCGGTGCTGGATGATTTTGCCGAGAGCGCGCCGCAGCGTGGTATCCGCCT